>ENA-OPSU01000916-OPSU01000916.1-human-gut-metagenome-genome-assembly--contig:-NODE-916-length-11849-cov-3.346363_pt1 | contig 11849 bp, 9 predicted proteins | sample MGYA00241811_ERZ501913 | MGnify/ENA primary metagenome ERZ501913 (study PRJEB25962, sample SAMEA2042113) | human gut metagenome | biome: human gut; feature: human-associated habitat; material: faeces...
TACCAGTCATTATCGGCAAATTTCAATTCGGGGATATCGGAACCTCCTCCCGGCTCATAGCGCTGCGCCAGAATATCCGTAATCCCGTAAGATAACTCTCTGCCATAAAGATCTTTACTGGCCAGAAGTAAATAAATACCTGTCAGATTTTCTTTGAATCCTTGTTCCGTACTGAAGAGGACATCCTCTTCAACCGCCGTCTTGGGTTTAACATCCAACCAATCCTTACAAGCCACTTGCAGCGAAGCAAGTATAAGCAAGAAACCGTATATTGCTATTTTCTTCATAATCGTTTATATTAAAATACCAGACTTAATGACATAGATACCTGACGGGAGAAAGGATAATCGATACCTCTTTCCATTTTAATCGTAGACAAGCGGACTAAATCTTCCAGATACAGGGCAACCGAAGCACTGCTCAAGCCTACTTTCCGGATAAAATCATGGTACCGCCTTTCAAACCGGTAGGAAACATTCAATGTTGAAAGGGTAAATTCATTGTTGTCCATCACGAAACGGGAACTGGCTTTGGTACTTTGTCCGTTGACATCTGTCGTCACCCCTTTGACCGGGAGACGAAATCCCGAATTCTTAAGGGCTGTCCTGACCCGATCCTGTGACTCCCTTACCTCTGAAGCCAGCTGTCCTGATATGGAAAATCCCGGAAGCCCGTCAGACACATCCGCCTCCACCGAGACCAGGACCCCTTCCACAGCCCATATTCCTCCGCTGTTGATTCGCGTAAACATCCATCCGCCCCTTTCACCTTGCTGGTAACTATAATACACATCCATAAATCAGTGGAACTTTGGCACGATACCGTACCGGATTTAAATATAAGACAGGATAGGAAGAACCCTATCCTCTTGAATGAAAGATATAATTACTATACTAAAGGGAACATAAAATTACAAGGGGCAATCTGAACTGTTTTCCATAACATGTCTTCTGGGGACCATCCGGGGACCGCTGCGCCTCCTGCCCCTTCCTACTTTTGAAACTCCGTCATATAAGGCCGGAAACGCAGGGGCAGATGGGTTCTCTGGCATACCGGGTTACAGCGTTCCCTGATGGCAATGGTATCACAGAACATACGCCACATGTCCTCGTAAGTCTCCTCGTCCGTCCTCTCCCTAAGCCAGCGGCTCCATCCCCGGTCGCTGTTCTCCTGTTCCGGTTCAAGGGGTTGGTTTACAAGAAACCAGGAGCGTCCGGCGGGATGGACTGCTGCCCTTTTATGGTTCTCATCATAAATAACCCAGTTTTCCTCCGGCAGCCGGTCTGCAAAGTGAGGTGCCAAAAGAGTCATGATATCGTTCTTCGGACCGATACGCGACACCAGTATGCCTCCCGGAGTCTCTGAAAATCGCAGAAACTCTGTCAGCAGATGATTTTCATTGTAAACATTCCGGCACAGGCCGAATATATCATAGCAGGCCGGAAGCTGAAGCATGTCCAGTACCGACGGGCCGTGGCGGAAAGCCTGTATCAGGAACCTGTATATCTTATCCGCCCGTTCCCGGTCCTGGCTCAGGGAGGCGGTGTATACCTTCCTGTATATCTCCTGGGAGAGCTTGGCGCACACGGAACGGATAACCTTCTCCGCCTTTTCCGGACAGATCTGTACATCCCTGTACTCTGCAAAAAGCTCCAGTTCCTCATATTCTCCCTTTACGGCCAGCCGGACATTCTCATGGCCGGCCGGGTCAGACCAGGCATCGTATACACCGCAGAGAATCCCCTCAAGCCATGGCTCGCACATGTAAACCGTCATATGGTACACCTCCTCATTCCTTACAGGCTCCCTGTCACAGAAGCATAATGGTCTTCGCCTGTCACCGGCATCTCCAGATGCATGTCATCAAAGAGTGTGAGCTGGCGGAAACTGTCCCTGTTCTCAATATCCCAGGCTTTGCGCCTCTCATCTCCCACAAGACAGGATGTAATATAATCCTGGTCCAGCCTGGCGCCTTCCATCATGCGCCCGTTGCAGGTGATGAAATATCTGGCCCGTTTCAGGACCACCCCCATTTTCTTTACGTCCTCGAACCGGAGTCCGCCCTGCTTTCTGGCATTTACAATTCTCTGGACCGACTTTACTCCCATGCCGGGAACTCTGAGAAGCTCCCCGTAGGAAGCCCTGTTGATTTCCACCGGGAACAGCTCCAGGTGGCGCAGGGCCCAGTCGCACTTGGGATCCAGAAATACGTTGAAATTCGGCTGTTCCTCCGACAGCAGCTCCTCAGCCTTAAATCCATAGAACCGGAGCAGCCAGTCCGCCTGGTATAACCTGTGTTCCCTTAACAGAGGCGGTCTGGCTGTCACGGAAGGCAGACAGCTGTCGTCGTTGACCGGCACATAGGCGGAATAAAAGACCCTCTTAAGGCCGTAATTCTCATACAATGCCTGTGTGACAGCCATCATCTGGTAATCATTCTCCGGGGTGGCCCCCACAATCATCTGGGTACTCTGGCCCGCAGGCACAAAGGGCGTCCTGGCATACCGGGAGTCGGGAAGGTGCCTGGTTTCTCCCCCGGCGCTCTGCACGGCCTTCTGTCCATCATCCAGACCATCCTGCCCCCCGCCGGATAAACCATGGTTTCCCGGCAAAAGGGCGCCTGGCTGTGCCAGCTCCGGACGAATCAGGGCAGCGCCGCCTGCAAAACCAGCCCTCTCCGTTGCATAGGGCTTCTTAAATTCCCTGTCATATCCCAGGAGATGGCTGGACACCGCAATTCCCTGCTGCACCTGACGCATGGGCTTTAATATCTTATCCCTGGTCTTCCCGGGAGCCAGATTCTTAAGTCCCTCAGCCGTAGGAAGCTCCAGATTAATGCTCATGCGGTCAGCTAAAAAACCCATCCGCTCCACCAGCTCAGAGTCAGCCCCCGGTATGGTCTTCACATGGATATATCCGTTAAAATGCCACTGGTTCCTGAGTTTATGCAGAGTCTCGTAAATCAGCTCCATGGTATGATTGGCGTTATACAGAATGCCTGAGCTCAGAAACAGGCCCTCAATGTAATTCCTGCGGTAAAATTCAATGGTAAGCTTACACACCTCATCCGGCGTAAAGGCAGTCCGCACCACATCATTGGAACAGCGGTTCACACAATATTTGCAATCATAGATACACTGGTTGGTAAACAGAATCTTGAGAAGGGAGATGCATCTGCCGTCCGCTGAAAAACTGTGGCAGATTCCGGCCTCTGAAGTGTTTCCTATGCTGCCTGCCTTTCCCTTTCTCCTTCCCCCGCTGGATGTGCAGGCCACATCATACTTGGCTGCATCCGTAAGTATCTTTAACTTTTCCTGAACGCTTAAATTCTCCTGTATCAACATGATATCACCACCCAGAACGTATGTTTGTTCTGATAGTATAACACAGAATTCAGACAAACGCAATCGCAAAAAGAACATTTGTTCTTTTTTGCTTGCCGGCGAACTTTTAGGGATGCTCTTTTCAATGATTCCACAAGTTCAGGCTATTATGTTAAGTCCCATATTCTCAGACTATTATTTTCACACACCCCCATGTATGAAACCTAATTGTAAAGAGGCCTGCGCCCGTCCCCGCCATATCATATGGCGTGAATCCGGCCGCAGGCCTCACAGTTATGGAAAAAATCAATGGAACATGATTCTGTCCGGGATTTGGATTTGTCTTTAATCCCTGTATCCGTTGGGATTCATGGACTGCCATTTCCAGGAATCTGCACACATTTCCTCAATCCCCTTCTCAGCCACCCAGCCCAGCTCACGCTTTGCCTTGGCAGAATCAGAATAACAGGTAGCCACATCACCTTCCCGGCGGGGCTGAATCTCATATTTTAACGTCTTGCCGCAGGCTTTCTCATATGCGTGGAGCACATCAAGCACACTGTAGCCCACTCCGGTTCCCAGGTTATAGATGCTGACGCCCTCTTTGTCCTGCAGCTTCTGCACTGCCTTTACATGGCCCTTTGCCAGGTCCACCACATGGATGTAATCCCTGACCCCTGTCCCGTCCGGCGTGTCATAATCATCGCCAAATACATTCAGATGGTCCAGTTTGCCCACTGCCACCTGGGCAATATAGGGAACCAGATTGTTGGGGATTCCCTTGGGATCCTCTCCAATCAGACCGCTCTCATGGGCACCGATGGGGTTGAAGTAGCGCAGCAGCACCACGTTCCACTCCGGATCCGCTGTATGTAAGTCTGTCAGTATCTGCTCCAGCATGCCCTTGGTCCGTCCGTAAGGATTGGTAATCTCTCCCTTGGGGCAGTTTTCAGTGATGGGGATTTCTGCCGGATCTCCATACACGGTAGCGGAAGAACTGAATACAATATTTTTGACCCCATGGCTGCGCATCTCATCGCAGAGAATCAGGGTGCCTGTGATATTATTGTGATAATACTCCAGAGGCTTGCGCACGGATTCCCCCACTGCCTTAAGACCTGCAAAATGGATGACCGAATCAATATCCTCCTTGTCAAACACTTCCTTAAGGGCCGGCTGGTCCAGAAGGTCTGCCTCGTAGAATTTTACCTTCCTGCCTGTTATCTTCTCCACTCTCTCCAGTGCCTTCTCGCTGGAATTATAAAGGTTGTCTACAACAACCACATCATAACCCGCTGTCAGCAGTTCCACACAGGTATGGCTTCCGATATAGCCGGCGCCACCAGTCACTAAAATAGCCATGGTATCTCCTCCTTACGAACAATTGATTGCTGCAAAAAGGCGGAACAGGTTAAGCTGTCTGACCGTTCCGCCTGTTATGACTAGTATAAAGGGAAAGCTGTCATAAAACAATGCACAATTCTTCTATCTTTTTACAATATTTTTTGAATGACACCCCTTAACCGTGTTTTGCAAACTCTGTCCGTATCTTCTCAATTGCCTTTTTCTCAATCCGGCTCACATAAGAACGGGAGATGCCCAGCTTGCCGGCAATCTCCCGCTGGGTATGCTCCTTCCCGCGGTACAGCCCGTATCGCATCCCCAGAACCGTCTTCTCTGTCTCTGTCAGACAGGACTCAAAGGCCTCATAAAGCTCCTTTACGTCCTGTTTTAAAATCATGGTATCCAGCGTCTCTTTATTGTCCATCTCTATCACATCCACCAGACTGACGGTTTCCCCGTCCTTGTCTACTCCGATGGGCTCAAAAAGGGACACTTCCTTGGAATACTTCCTGCTGGCTCGCAGAAGCATCAGTATCTCATTTTCCACGCATCTGGCTGCATAGGTGGCCAGTCGTGAGCCTTTATCTACGTTAAATGTATTCACTGCCTTAATAAGGCCTATGGTTCCCACGGACAGCAGGTCCTCCATGTCGTAATCAGAGCCCTGATACTTTTTTACCACATGGGCCACCAGACGCATATTATGCTCAATCAGCATATCTCTGGCAGACTGGTCGCCCTCTTTGCAGCGTTCCAGATACTCTTTTTCCTCTCCTGCTGATAATGGTTTTGGAAAAGTCTTCAAAGAAAGCCACCCTGCATATTCTTAATCTTATTCTATGCGGGGGCAGCTTGCCAAGTGCTTTTACAAGTTTTTATTGGCTTATACTATTTTCCGAATCTATGACAAACAGCTCCTTAACCTTCTTCCGGTCCAGGCTGTGGTTGTACACAAGTGCCTCATAATCCAGTACCGTGTCCTGATAGGGGCAGCGCTCCGACTCTGCCTTGGCCCAGTAGTAATAGGTTCCCTCCCTGTCATAGCAGCCCAGAGGGTGGACCACCGGAAGTTCCTCCCTCATGGCAAGCAGGAACCGGTTATAGGGTGCCATCTCAAGATTGGCCCTCCACAGGACCTCAGAGGACAGGTAGACAGCGCCGAGACGCCCCATATTCCCGGAGGGCATGCTGTAATTCGTCCATATAATAAATGGGGTCTCGTACCACATGAGATGTTCCTGCGCCGGAACTTCAGAACTGGGCATGCCGGCTATGTCATCGTAAAATTCATCCTCCACGCTGGGCTGGTGATCCCCGAACATGACAATCATGGTGGGCTGGTCTGTCAGGCTGAAATACTCCACCAGATACTGGAAAGCCTGGTCCGAACGCTTCATGAGGGACAGGTACTGGTCCGTCTTTGGATATTTTCCCTCATATTCGCCGGTAAGCCATACCTCCTGTTCAAAATTGTCGTAGGTCCCCTCATATCCGCCGTGGTTCTGCATGGTTACATTGAAGATAAACAGCTTATCCTCAGGATTTTCCTTGGCCTCCACCACCTGGATCAGCTTCTGGTAATCCGCCTCATCGCTTACATAGTTGCGCAGCTCTTCACTGCCCTCGTAAAATTCCTGGTCCAGGAACGCGTCAAATCCCATATTCTGATAGCACTCCACCCGGTTCCAGTTCTCTCCGGGATAAGGGTGCATTGCCACGCTGTAATACCCCTGGTCCTTTAAGGTGCTGACCATGGAATAGGTCCCCGGCTTTACATTGAACTGGTAGGCAATGGAATTGGCAGGCAGCAGGGCCATGGAGTCCCCGGTGAGAAACTCAAACTCTGTATTGCTTGTCATGGAACCGAACACGGGCACGCAAAGACTGCCCCTGACCGTGTTTTCCTCAAGGCTGTCCATAAAGGGGAAATATTCTGTATTGGTGGTAAAATCACCTGCCGTCTTAAGCTCTGCCAGGCTCTCGTTCATAATACATATTAAATTGACCGGCGTTACAGGCTGCCCGTCCTCCAGCGGGTTCTCCGGGTTCTCCGGGTTCTCCGGGTTTTCCGGATAGGCCCGGCTTTTTTCCGGATAAGCCTGACCATTTCCTGCTTCCGCATATATATTCTCCTCCAGGCGGCTATATATCTCCTTTAGCCTGGCGTTACTGTACCCCTGAGGCGGCTTCTTTACCACATACTGCAGGGAGACAGCGGTGGACAGCACATAGCCGTATTCCTGGTATGTCCCGTTGATGGCCCACATATTGATGCCCAGCCCCCAGGAAGGGACCAGAACGGCAAAGAACCATGCCCCATAGGCCGCTATGGAGGCAGTTATGCCGCCTCCCACTGCCAGACGGAGCTTCCAACCTTTAACCCGGCGCGGTATGAACCACAGGAACACGTTCATAAGCAGAAGCAGGACAAAGGCTGCTTTCATCTGACGGGTAATGAAAAATTCATAGTTGCCGGATACGGTCATGGCTGTCCTGAATGCCATCACATCCCACAGCATGATGGGTCGTCCGCGGAAGGCCACCACAAAGGTCTCCGCCAGGGAAATGACATATAGGATGCAGGAAGCAGCGGGCACAGCGATTCTGGTCCTCCCCATGACGGCAAATAAAGCCAGATACAGCACATAAATCCATCCTATGTTCGGAGCAGCCATATAATAAGGAACCGTGTCCAGATTCCCCGTGACATACTCAAACATAAAGTATGACGCCACTGGAGCCATTAGCAGACACACGGTTCCCACTGTATACCATATATATTTTATAATCTTTATCTTATTTTCTTTTGTCACCATTGTCGCCTTTTTGTTAGAATTTTGTTAATAAAATTTAATAAACTTATCCTAACATAAAGGATTTAATGATTCAAGAGTCAAATGCTTCCATGAATGACATTTCACAGACATTTCACAGAACCTTCACATTTTTCCAGCCCGCTTCCCAGCCGGAGGGAAAAATCCTCTCCCTGCCCCAACGCTCTTATCCTTAATATTCATTCATGATATAATTGACCTTTGGAACAATTATATGGGTCTGGACCTGCGTAATGCGGGTTCCTTCTATCAGGGAAACATTTAGTACGTAATAGGAATCCTCATGGTAAAACAGCCGGAATGTGAATACCTTTCCCTGGATTTCTTTAAACCAGATCTGGACCGGGTGGCCCCAGGCCTCCTCCGCCGTTTCATCATATTCCAGTCCTATGATGCCCCTGCCGGTAAACTGGTATATGCCTGCATATATATGGTTGTAACTCTTTTCTTTTGAAATATACTCGTCCTTCCGGTCATTATTAAAATCAATTTTATAAAAGGTTTCATAAGGTGAAACAACTGAGCCAAGCCTTAAAAACTGATTCAGCTCAATCTCCGGATCTTCATCACCCGTATAGACATCTTCATCGTTTGAACGGTATGACAGGTCCGCCAAATCTGTTTTTATTTCTTCCAGATAACCGGTGACATCCCCTGCGTAAGCAGCGCGGTTATCATATATTTTCTGCCACATAAATGATTCAGGCACCGCCTCAATAACGGCGTCTTGTCCGCCTTCCGGTATCAGGCGGTGTATCATTATATTGTCCAGATAACGGGGACGCTCACCCCCCGGAAACGGCCGCTCCACAATATACAGTCCGCCGGAATGACAGATTATTTTTCCGCCCAGATACTCAGGCTGATAGGTGCTTACATAAGCCAGACCGCCCGCAGTCCCGCGGTAAATATGCAGATCTCCTATTTTTCCTGTGACGCTGTACTGCAGCAGGAGAAAGTAATCCGTACGGCCAAGGGAAATCCGGCAGACATACTGGGTGCCGCCGTTAAGCGTACGCCTGGCCTGACTCAGGTATGTTCCATATTTACGTTCAAAATCCCCCTGGTCTGTCTGGTACATTTCCATTCCCAGCCCGCGCTCCAGACGATCCAAAGCCTTGTCCGCCAGTAAACCGGCCAGAATTTCCGTGAAATCATCGGGTATGTCCGCACAATTATTTTGAATGGCAGCAGAAGAACCCTGTACTTTTAACAAAAACACTTCTGCCACATCCGGCAGGTTATAGGGAAATGCGCTGTCTCTGGCCGGATCCTGGTATGTAAGCGGTTTATATATGGAGACATCCGTGCCCACACCAAACTCTGTCACCCGGATATCATCCGGCTCCAATACAGCCATGTAATCCATTAAAATCGTGGTTTGGCCATCCTCCTGTATTCTGGCGTCCACCAGATACCTCTGCCCGGACTGAATCTCCTGGTACAGTGTAAAAGCAGCCGCCTTTCCATTCAAATGTTTAAACCACATATCAACCAGCCTGTAATGATTGTCCCTCCATGCCTCCACTGCGGCCGGACACTGCTTAAAATCCTTATCGTACCATTTGATACTGTGTTCAAACGGCTGCCTGTATCCCGGAGGCGTTTTTGTAAATATCTCATCTTTGCCGTCATTGTTTATATCCATGATATACATATGGCTCCAGTTTATAGCATCGGCATCCTCCGCATCCTCCCTATAAGCTGTATCATCATACAAAAAAGGCCGCTCCTCGTTCCGATACTCCCATTCATCCCCATAAAATGTATTTTTCGCCCTGTTTGCATAGATAACGTCATATATGACATCATCGAGATAATCCTGAACAATATGGATATCAGGATGCTGCTCATTGCGGTACAGAAGGTGTGGTTCGGAAATACGGAAGGTCCGGTTGAAGCATATGCTATCTGTAATGTTGGCCAGATGAAAGATAGTCCGGTCAAGCATGTATATCTGCAAATTGACGGTTCCTGTGGAATCATCAAAACAGCTTGCCCCATAATAAAAGGCAGACTCATATTGAAATAATGTAAAAAACCTGACATCGTCCATATACTGGCTGTTGAAAAAAACATACCCATTCTCTCCCTCAACCATCATATGGACATAGGATATGGTTCCCCTTCCGTCTTTTTCAAAGGCTATCAGCTCATCGGTCCCGTCGCCGTCCGTATCACAGCGGTAACATGAATATTCCGCCTCATTTTCGTTGAAATCAGTTATCGCCATTTCATTTGTCATTTCATCCGTCATATCTAACAGAGACAGGAATTCATGGTTTGCAATCCGAAAATCCTGTTGGTTCAGTCCATACAGATATTCTATACAGGCATCCGCATCCTCCTGGTTCATTCTGTATTTCAAATCGCTGACTAATTCCACCGGAAAACCGTAACAATCATCTGCCGGCTCTAAATCCCCCGGCAGCCCGGGGAAACATGTATTATCTTCAACCAGCATTGACAAGCCGCTGTCTGTCAGTGGGGGCACAGACAATTCCGGCTGCTCTTTCACCGGCTGTCCGGCTGCTGCGTCCGCTCCGGCTGCTGCGTCCGCTCCGTCAGCCTCCCCAAAACAGGCAGTCAGCAAAAGAGAGAGAATGCTTACACTTATGATCAATCTATACCCCATGGATACCTCCTGGTATTACCTCCAACGAATCCTCAGCACTTCCCCGTCATATACGTATACGGAATTTCCCTGAGACAATCCTCCTGTAAAATATCACGGTCAGCAGAGTCGCCGCAATCCATCCAAAGGGCCAGGCCATCCAGATACCCGTGCTTCCGAAATGCCCTGTAAGGATATTTGCCACGATAATGCGCAGAATCAAATCCGGCACAGTGGCCAGCACAAAATAGGTCATGGCTCCGGAGCCCCGGATAATACCGTCTGTCATGAGCTTAATGGAAATCATAAAATACATGGGACTTACGATGCGCAGAAACTCCATGCCGGACTCTATGGCCCGGGTGCTTCCCGCCCCCAGGAACAGTCCCATCATCTGGCGGCTGAACACAAAATACAGCAGGAAGAACGGGATCGTGGCATAAAAGGACAGCCTGACGCCGGTCTTAAAGCCCAGGGGGATCCTCTCTCTCTTTCCCGCTCCCAGGTTCTGGGCCGTATAGCTGGACAGACAGCCTCCCAGTGACATGAATGCGTTGATGGCAAAGGTATTAAGCTTGACGGCCCCGGAATAGCCTGCTATGACAGCGGAGCCGTACCGGTTCACGATTTCCTGGACAAACATATTTCCCACAGACAATACGCTCTGCTGCATAATGCTGGGAACTGCGATTGCCGCGATCTGCTTAAAGAGTCCCCAGTCAAACATGGCGGCTTTTTCGGTTCCGGCCATATTTTTCAGGCGTGAACCGAGGGTCACCACAGCCAGGATACAGGAGACGCCCTGAGCGAGAAACGTGGCCCAGGCGACACCGGCGACGCCCATGTGAAAGCCGGCGACGAACCAGATGTCGAGCACGATATTGCCCAGAGAGGAGCCGATTAAGAACCAAAGGGGCGTTTTTGAGTCTCCAAATGCAGTGAAAATTCCGGTGCAGACGTTATAAAGGATCAGGAACAGCAGTCCGAAGGTGTAGATGCGCAGATACAGGGCGCCGTCGGAGAAGACGTTGTCAGGCGTCTTGATCCATCTCATCATGGGAGCGCAGAAGATGACCCCGTAGGCGGTCAGAAAGAGGCTTAAAGCGACGCAGGATATGAAGGCCGTATGGATGGCTGTCTTCATTCTGCGGAAGTCCCTGGCGCCGAAGAGGCGGGATACGACCACCGACGCGCCTAAATTGCTTCCGGTGGCGAAGGCCATGAAGATAACTGTGATCGGATAGGAGGCGCCCACGGCAGCCAGCGCGTCTTCACCGGCGAAGCGTCCGGCGATCATGCTGTCCGCGATATTGTAAAACTGCTGAAACATGACGCTTACCAGCATCGGCAGCAGGAAACGCCACAGGGTTTTTCGTGGAAGTCCCACGGTTAAATCGGTTGTCATACGGTATCCTCCGGAAAAAATAGTCTAAAGAAGAGTATAGCAGGAGTAGGAAGGGAAGGCAATCGGGAAAATTGGTGATAATTTATATTGTGAAAAAATTATTAATCTTTTACAATGATGAAGATAGGAACAAATTATAAGAATGGAGGCAGCCATATGAGACGTGTGATCGACGCCCCGTCCACCTACATACAGGGACCGGGAGAGATAAAGAAGCTGGCGGAGCATTACAGGAGCATTGGGGAGGGCGAAGTACTGCTGATTATGGACCGGTTTGTCCATGACGTTTACCGGGACAACTGCTGCTGCAGCTCCTAAAATTAAAGGTA
>ENA-OPSU01000928-OPSU01000928.1-human-gut-metagenome-genome-assembly--contig:-NODE-928-length-11685-cov-2.675150_pt1 | contig 11685 bp, 10 predicted proteins | sample MGYA00241811_ERZ501913 | MGnify/ENA primary metagenome ERZ501913 (study PRJEB25962, sample SAMEA2042113) | human gut metagenome | biome: human gut; feature: human-associated habitat; material: faeces...
CCAGAAGTACTTTAATCTTTAATTATTTACTTGAATTATATAGTTAACTTATCAAAAGCTAAATTGCAATAATAGACCGCAGCCCGCAGGTTAGAGGCTGCGGTGCGGTCGTGTGAATAATTAGGAAGGGGTAAATTATGAAGTTTGAAAAAATGTTTTCACCAATCCAGATTGGACCTATTGAAGTAAAGAACCGTTTCGTAGTACCTCCAATGGGTAACAACTTTGCAAACACAGACGGAACAATGAGTGATCAGTCTGTTGCTTATTACGGCGCACGTGCAAAGGGTGGATTTGGTTTAATCACACTTGAGGCTACGGTTGTTCATAAAGGAGCAAAGGGTGGTCCTAGAAAACCTTGTTTATATGATGATTCTGCAATTCCTAGTTTCAAGAAAGTAATTGATGCCTGCCATGCAGAAGGAGCTAAAGTTTCCATTCAGTTACAGAACGCTGGACCAGAAGGTAACGCAAAGAACGCTGGCGCACCAATCCAGGCAGCTACAGCAGTTACATCTGCAGACGGAAGAGATATTCCAGAAGCAGTTACAACAGAACAGGTTTATGAATTAGCAAGAGGATATGGAGAAGCTGCAAGAAGAGCAATGGAAGCTGGTGCAGATGCTGTAGAGATTCATATGGCACATGGTTACCTTGTAAACTCTTTCATGTCCCCAAGAACAAACAAACGTGTCGATGAGTTTGGTGGTTCTTTTGAAAACAGAATGCGTTTCTCAACTCTCATCATTGATGAAGTTAAGAAAGCAACACAGGGCAAGATTGCTGTACTCGCTCGTATCAACAGCACAGAGGATATGTTCGGTGGACTTGACAACCATGATATGTGTGCAATCGCAACTTATTTAGAGTCTTGCGGATTAGATGCACTTCATGTATCTCGTGCCGTTCACTTAAAAGACGAATATATGTGGGCACCTACAGGTATTCACGGTGGATTCTCTGCTGAATATGTAGCAAACATTAAGAAATGTGTATCCATCCCTGTTATCACAGTTGGACGTTACACAGAGCCACAGTTCGCTGAGGTAATGGTTCGTACAGGTAATGCAGACTTAGTTGCATTTGGCCGTCAGTCTCTTGCAGACCCAGCTATGCCTAAGAAAGCATTTGAAGACAGATTAGAAGACATGACACCATGTATCGCTTGTTTACAGGGTTGTGTTGCTAACATGTATGCTGGTAAGCCAATCTGCTGTTTAACAAACCCAGTTCTTGGCCGTGAGAGCGAAGGAATGAAAGAAGCAGAAACTAAGAAGAAGATTTATGTAATCGGTGGTGGCCCTGCTGGTATGTGTGCAGCATTTACTGCAGCAAGAAGAGGACATGACGTTACATTATTTGAAGCAAGCGACGTACTCGGTGGAAATATGAGACTTGCTGCTTACCCACCTGGAAAAGGTGATATCACAAACATGATCAGAAGTTACATCACAAAATGTGAAAAAGCTGGTGTAAAAATTGTTCTTAACACAGAAGTAACAGCAGACCTTATCAAGAAGGATGCTCCAGATGCAGTTATCGTAGCAACTGGTTCTGAAACGCTTGTACTTCCATTCATCAAAGGTATCACAGCTCCTGAAATTGTTCATGGAGGAGACTGCTTATCTGGTAAACGTCCGGTAGGACATAAAGTACTTGTTGTAGGTGGTGGTATGGTAGGTGCTGAAACAGCAGAGTTCCTTGCAGAAAAAGGACATGATGTTTCTATCATCGAGATGAGAGATGCAATCGGACCAGACGTAATCCACGAACATAGAGTATTCCTTATGGAAGGTCTTAAAGAATATGACGTTCATCAGTATGTAGATGCAGCAGTATCTGAGATTTACCCTGATGGCGTAAGCTACAAGAATGCAGCCGACAAATCTGATGATACAGTTTATGAATTAAGAGGATTTGACACTGTTGTTCTTTCAATGGGATATGTTTCCAAATATACACATCGTGAAGGTCAGGAAGTTGTTTACGATTTCGTTGACGAATTAAAAGCTATCTGTCCAGAAGTACACGTAGTTGGTGATGCTATCAGAGCTCGTCGTGCTTTAGACGCAACAAAAGAAGCTTATGATGTTGCATTAAATATTTAATCGTATCAGACATAAATATACAAACTGATATCAGATGTATTCTTGGAATCTTAATCTGTCTGCTGATGAATTTTGCCTGGTCGGGCAGGAAAGATTCTGAGAGTGCATCAGCAATTATGGAGGGAATAACAAATGGAAAGACGTATTAACGGACACACAGGACTTTTAGCACTGTTTGGAACACCTGTAGGACATTCAGGATCACCTGCAATGTACAACTTCAGCTTTCAGCATGACGGACTTGACTATGCATATATGGCATTTGATGTAAATGTAGAGCAGATGCCAGCTGTATTTGACAGCATTCGCTTATTCAAGATGCGTGGTGGTAACTTTACAATGCCATGTAAGAACATTGCAGCAGAGTTAGTTGATAAATTATCTCCTGCAGCAGAGATTATCGGAGCTTGTAACGTATTCGTTAACGATGACGGAGTAATCACAGGACACATCACAGACGGTGTTGGTTTCGTAAAGAACCTTGAAGTTAATGGTGTTGACGTTAAAGGTAAGAAAACTGTTGTTCTTGGAGCGGGCGGAGCTGCTACAGCAATTCAGGTACAGCTTGCATTAGACGGAGCTTCTGAAGTTGCAATCTTCAACATTGATGACGAGTTCTACGCAAGAGCAGAGTCTACAAAAGAAAAACTTGCAACACGCTGCCCAGAATGTAAAGTAACTGTTGAGCATCTCGAAGACAAAGAAGCTCTTGCAGCAGCAGTAAACAATGCAGATATCGTAATCAATGCTACAATCATGGGAATGAAACCTCACGAAGACGTAACATTAATCGATAAATCTTTATTCCGCAAAGACTTAGTTGTTGCTGATACAGTTTACAATCCTGAAAAAACTAAGATGATTCTTGAAGCTGAAGAAGCTGGATGTCAGGCAATCGGTGGAAAAGGAATGCTCTTATATCAGGGTGTTGTTAACTACAGTCTGTTTACAGGAAAAGATTTCCCAATCGAGGAATATCAGAAATTCCAGGCAGAACAGGCAAAATAGTTCAAATTAAATGAATGCCAGAGGGGGGAGAGGAAAATCACCTCTTCTGGCAGGATGTTAATTAGTAGCACAAAACTACATTTAAAATTTCAGAGGAGAAAAGTATGAAAGCGAAAAAATATATCTGGTCAATGATCTGTGTGTACATGGCTTATTTGACACACGGTATGCAGGCACTTATTTTTTCACAGAATCAGGTAAACTTTGCAACTAAATGGGGATTTGATATGACTGATCCTTCTTCTGCAGCTTATGCAGCGGGTGTTGCAGCAGTTTCCACAGCAATCGCATGGACTGGATTTGGTAAATTCATTTCTGTATGGATTGGTGGAGAGATTTCTGACCGTGTCGGCCGTAAGAAGTTAATGATTGGTGGAGCAATTCTTTATATCATCTGCTTCGCAACAATGTTCGTAACGAACAATGCAACTGTAGCTGCAATCATGGGCTTATTAGGTGGTATTGCTACATCTGGTTTCTGGGATGCATCCGGATATCCGGCAGTACAGGAAGCATATCCTGCAGCACCAGGTTCCGCATTAATTATGATTAAGTTCTTCGTAGCTTTATCAAGTATCTTCTACCCACTGATCTGCGTACAGACAGCAGCAGCAGGTAACTGGAAGATCAACATTGTAATTCCTTTAGTATTATCTTGTGTTGTATTAGTATTTGCATGTATCGCAAGATTCGTTTATGATGATGAAAAAGCAGCAAACGCTGGTTCAGGAAGCGACAAGAGAGCTGACCAGGCTGAAATCGATGCAGCAAAAGCAAGACAGCTTGTTGCACCTGGAAAGTTTACAGCATTCCTCACATATTTCTATGCATTCTTAGTAATGGCAGTTATGTATGGTGCTCAGCAGTATACAAAGGCTTTCGGTCTTGCATACTGTGGACTTAGTGAAATGCAGGCAGCATCTATGACAACAATGTATCAGGTTGGTTCTATCGTTGCCGTAGCATTCTGGGCTGTAATGATGAGTAAGTTAAAATGGCATCCATTAAAAGTGTTAATCGTTGATGCGGTTATCACAGCAGGATCACTTTTAGCAGTACTTTTAGTACATCAGGTAGCAATCGTTTATATCGCAATCTTAATTCTTGGATTTGGTTGTGCAGGCGGTGCTTTACAGACAGGTCTTTCTGTATTACAGGAATTCGTACCTGGACCAAAAGGACGTAACACAGGTATCTACTATACATTCATGGGTGCTGCTTCTTATCTTATGCCTGTAATTGTAGCAAAATTAACAGTCATTTCCGGTGAAAGCAAAGCGGTATACACATTAATGACTCTTATGTTTATCTTAGCAGTTGTTCAGGTAGTAGCAACACTGTACCTCATCTTAAGATACAAGAAGGTATTTGGAACTACTCCATTAGCAAAAGCGGAATAAAGTTTAAGATAAATAGCTAAACAGCGATTTTAAAGTAATTATTTTAAATCCTTATGAAGTTGTTTTAAATAGTTATGGGAATTTAGATGATTACAACTAAAAATAAATGGTAATCAGCCTGTATATGGTTTATACTATATACAGGCTCACCATGTTTTTAGCTGTTTATTTTTTTAATATTGTTAGTTAAAAAATAAACAAAAATCTATTGAAACCTATAAATTCATAGAATATATCTATAAGTACTAACCGATGCACAAAAGGGGAGTCAGAACAAACGATAAATTTGTTATTTGTAAGTATTTTAGAAGATATCTATGGTAAATCTGTTGTAGTAATACACTGCTGTTTCAATTTTATTTTCTGAAAAACAGATGTAGACTGAAATAGATTTAAACAAAGGATAATTTTGTTTTTTGGTGTGTTAGTACACAAGTATTAGAAGAGGAGATATTATGAAGGTATTAAAGTGGCTGGATAACAATTTGGAACAGGCCATACTCCTGATTTTATTGTGTGGAATGACAATCGTTATGGGAGGGCAGATCATTGCCAGATATGCTTTTTCAGCTTCCCTGTCCTGGTCTGAGGAAATCACCAGATATATGTTTATTATTTCCGGTTTTATCAGTGCCAGTTATTGTATTAAACACGGATTATCCGTTAAGATTGACCAGTTAGTAGGTATGCTTCCGGGCAAAGGAGTACATTATATGCGGCTGGTAAGTTATCTTATACAGTTACTCTTTTTTGCTTATCTGGTTCCTTTTGCATGGAAATATGTAAAGGCAGGAATGGCAAGTGGACAGCTAAGTCCGGCTTGTGGAATTCCAATGTATCTGATTCAATCATTCACAGTAATCAGTTTTGTTTTATGCTGTATCCGTCTGATCCAGAAATTTATACAGCGAGTTGAAATCATCACAGGAAAAAGAGAAGCGGAGGAGAAATAAAGAATGTCACCATTAGTAGTATTTATATTATTCTTTGTATTTTTATTAATAGCGATTCCTATCTCTGTATCACTTGGTCTGGTTGCAGTATTACCGGGAGTATTTGATCCGTCTTTTACAGCGAGTGCTTCCTATGTTATCCGTTCTATGTTTGGTGGAATCGACAGTTTCCCACTCCTTGCAGTACCGATGTTTATTTTATCCGGTATCATTATGGCAAGAGGTGGAATCTCAAAAAGACTTTTTGATTTATTTTCATTTTTCATTGGAAAACGTACAGCAGGTCTGCCATGTGCGGCAGTAATAACCTGTCTGTTTTACGGAGCCATCTCCGGTTCAGGAATTGCCACAGTTGCCGCTGTGGGTAGTATGACAATTCCGCTGTTAGTAGAACTTGGCTACGATAAAAAGTTCTGTACTGCCTTAGTTGCAGTAGCAGGAAGTCTTGGTGTTATTATTCCGCCAAGTATCCCATTCATCATGTATGGTATGGCATCTGGAGCTTCTGTAAGTGACATTTTCCTTGCAGGTATCGTTCCAGGAGTTCTTATCGGACTGCTTTTAATGGTATATGCTGTATTTTACTGTAAGAAACATGGAGAAGATAAAGAAAAGATTAATGCAAAGATTGATGCCCTTCATGAACAGGGACTCTGGAAAGTATTTAAGAGCAGTTTCTTTGCAGTGCTGTCTCCAGTCATCATTCTCGGTTGTATTTACTCCGGTGTTGCTTCTCCTACAGAGGCAGCCGTTATCTCTGTATTCTACTCACTGATTGTCAGTATTTTTATTTACAAATCACTTCCGATTAAGAAAGTTTATGATGTATTTGTAGAAGCAGTAAGAACATATGCGCCAATCTTATTTATTTTGGCAGCATCCATAGCATTCTCCAGAGTACTTACACTGATGCAGGTTCCACAGCTTATCAGTGGATGGATTCTTGCTCATTTTACAAGTAAGGTTGTTGTATTAATTGTAATCAACCTTGTATTATTACTTGTAGGTATGGTTATGGATACTACTCCTGCCATCCTTATCCTTACACCAATCCTTCTTCCAATTGTAGAGGGATTTGGAATGAACCCAATTCATTTTGGTGTTATGATGGTTGTAAACTTAGCGATTGGTTTTGTTACACCACCAATCGGTGTAAACCTTTTCGTAGCAAGTTCTCTTACTGATATTCCTGTTGTGGATATCGCAAAAAGAGCAATGCCGCTCATTGGTTTCTTTTTAATTGCATTGTTACTTATTACATTTATTCCACAGATCAGTCTGTGTCTGCTTTAGGATAGGAAAGGAGAAGCAAAATGAAAGGAAAATTTACAAGTGTTATCCTTGCAGTTGTTCTTGTCGTTATTACCGTAGGAACTGTATTCTTCGGATATTCTAAGGCAAGTGGTAAGGCAGCAAAGTCAAGTGTAGAAGGGGAACAGAGATATGCATGGCCTCTGGCAACCTGTAGTACAGAAGATACTATTACACATATTTTTGCAACACAGTTTGCAAAAGAAGTAGAGAAATTAAGCGACGGCAAGATGAAAATTAATGTATATCCACAGAGTACATTAGGTGGTGACCGAGAACTTATGGAGAGCTGTAAAGACGGAGACATCCCATTCGTTGTACAGTCTCCGGCACCACAGGTAAGTTTCATGCCGCAGCTTTGTGTATTTGATACTCCATGTGTATTTGAGAACATTGATGATGCACGTAAAGCGATTGATAATGCTGATTTCCAGAAAGAAATTCAGAAAATTTATAAAGGTGCAGGCTATGATTTACTTGGAATCGCAGACCAGTGTTTTCGTGTAATGACCAGCGCCAAACCATTTACAGGAATAGAAAGCTTCAAAGGGCAGAAAATCCGTACAATGGAGAACGCATATCATCTTCAGTTCTGGAAACAGATGGGTGCTAATCCAACTCCAATGAGCTTCTCCGAAGTATACATCGGACTCCAGCAGGGAACAATCGATGCCCAGGAGAATGCCTACGAGATTATCGTAAGTGCAAAACTCTACGAACAGCAGAAATATTTAATCAGTACCAATGCCGTACCTGATTACACAACATTGATTGTCAGTGATGAATTCTATCAGGGACTGACAAAAGAACAGCAGAAGATTATTGACCAGGCTGCAGAAATAGCCCAGGAAAAAGCCCGTGAATCCGCCGATGACCGTCGTGTACAGCGGCAGAAGGTTCTTGAAGACGAAGGTATGCAGATTGTAGATGTAGACCAGAAAACCTGGAAACAAATGCAGGAAAAATGCCAGCCAGTATATGATTCCATCCGTAAACAGGCAGGAGATAAGCTTGTAGACCTTTATATGGGTAAATAGGAATTTGCCGCAGGCAAGGGAGACGCCCTCTTTTGATAAAGCATATTTGTGACTTTAGTCGCTGCAGGTTGAATGTTCGCGTAAACGCGCTCACATCCAACCTTTGCTCCGAGGCCACAAATATGCTTTATTTATCAAAAGAGAGCTGTATTTTGGCTGGGGAGGAAATTGCTATTTATTATATATCTATTCCACATTCTCAAATATTTCTTCTAATGCCATTGTTATATGTGGAAAGTCTCGTAACGTGATTATTGTATCAGCGTTATACCCTTCTTCTTCCGTATCGTCCTGTAATATATAAAAATACTTTAATACATATACGGAATCCTCCAGATAATATATTTCTACTGCCCGTTCTTTTGGTGACACGATCCAATATTCACTTACGCCTGCATTCTGGTATATGTCTTTCTTGATAGTCTTATCATTTAAGGCAGTCGCAGGCGATAAAGTCTCTACAATAAAACGTGGAACACCTGTATAAGCACTTCCTTTTAAATGTTTACGGTCACAAATAACCATAATATCAGGAATAACATAATCATCGTTCTCCTCTACATGGTATCTGTAATCAAGATTCTCCATAAAAGTAAGACACAAACTACCTTTAAATCCTTCTCGTAACTTTCCATATATATTTCCATTTACTATACTATGGCGATAATTAGCAGAAGGAGACATATTATATACTACACCATTTATTTTCTCCTGCTTAGTATAATCTTCTTTTAACTTTGGCATGTAATCCCTCCTTTCATGATATATATCTTTTGTTTATATAATATTATATCAGTTTTATGAGCCTCTGCACAAGAGCATCTTTTTGGGATTCAACTGTATAGCTGGTCAAGTCACAAATACGGATTATTTGATTCTCAGGCTTCATCCGTTTCGTCAGCTTTACTCATCTAAGAAATGAAGTTTCTGTGAACTGTGGTAAAGATATTGACAGTGAGGGTGTTTTTTTATATAATAAACCTATCAAAATAGTAGGTTGAAACTGTTATGATAGAATAAAATCTATTGTAACAGTTTTTTTCTGCTTAAAAGAGTTTTAATTTCGCTTTTATAGACTTTAATTTTGAACATGAAGAAAATGATTATAATGATTATTTAGATTGAGAAATTTAAAGATTATTTTTGCAGAGTTTACTTATTGGAGTATTTTCAAACATACTTCAGAAAGGAGAAAATCATGGAACGCAGACAATTATATATTGACGGGATGACTTGTATAAATTGTCAGAAGAGGATAGAGAATTGTTTGAGAAAAAGAGTGGAGATTAAAGAAGCAGAGGTTTCCTATGAAACAGGGACGGCAGAGATTTTATATGATGCGAATAAAATTACGTTGCAGGAAATTATTCGTATCATAAATGGTTTAGGATATGATGCGAAGGCTGAGCCAAATTCCCGAAAAGATATCGCATTACGGGCAGTGCAGGAGCTGACTATAATTTTGGCAGTATTCTTCCTTTTACAGCATTTTGGAATACTGAATCGACTTGCACCAGATTCTCTGGCAGATGCAAGTATGAGTTATGGAATGCTTTTTGTGATAGGGATGGTTACTTCGGTACATTGTATTGCTATGTGTGGTGGGATTAACTTATCGCAGACATTACAGAGAGAGGCATCGAAAGATATTAGCCGAAAAATGTTCAAAAATACTTTGATGTACAATATGGGACGAGTTGTTTCATATACAGTCATTGGAGGAGTACTTGGTGCAATAGGAGGTCTGACCGGAATTGGTGGCAGTCTGCAATCATCTTCTTTATTACAGGGAAGTTTAAAATTATTTGCAGGAATCGTTATGATAATTATGGGAGTAAATATGCTTGGAATTTTTCAGGGGCTTAGAGGTTGCTTAAAAAATTATCCCAGTAAGCCACAAAAAATACAAGATGCATTTTTCTGTAAAAAACTGATTCTATTTCTGCATAAAATGCGAGTTCCAGTTTTCCATAAAAAACTGATTCCATTTGTTCATAAAAAAATATCAGGCGGAAGAAAAACACCATTTCTCATAGGAATATGTAACGGCTTTATGCCCTGCGGACCACTTCAGTCCATGCAGATCGTAGCGCTCGCATCTGGAAATATATTTACAGGAGCATTTTCTATGTTCTGTTTTAGCCTTGGTACAGTGCCGCTGATGTTGGGATTTGGCTCTGTAGTTTCTGCTCTTGGAAAGCATTTTACAAGACAGGTATTAAGAGTCGGAGCGATTCTTGTAGTAGTAATGGGTTTATCTATGATGATGCAGGGAACTTCATTGTCGGGACTTGATATAAAAGTTGCAAGTGTTTTTTCAACAAAAGAAAGCAAGCAGATGCAGGCAGATAATACAAATATAGCAGTGGAGAAAAATGGAGTGCAGTATGTTTCAAGCACCTTGGAATCCGGTCACTATCCAGATATCACAGTAAAAGCCGGTGAACCAGTGGAGTGGACAATCAAGGCTTCAGAAAAAAATATCAATGGATGTAATTACAAAATACTTTTACAGGATTTTAATCAGGAGCATACCTTTAAATCTGGTAGGAACGTAATCAAATTCACACCCGAAAAAGAAGGAACATATACCTATAGCTGCTGGATGGGAATGATTACAGGAAAAATATATGTGAAAAGCTGAAAGGATTTACCTATGAAAAAATATATTATGACTATAATGATGATGATAATATTATCACTGACAACTCTCTCAGGTTGTGGAAAAGAAAAAGCTAGCACAAGTGCATCAGGTGTAAATGCTACACAAAAAATAGCATCAGGAGAAAATTTGACAATACCAGTAAAAGAAATATCAGAAAAGGCTTTGTTTTACTCAGTAGAAGTAGACGGAACCCAGATGGAAGTCATTGCAGTAAAGGATTCCGATGGAAATATCCGTACTGCATTCAACACCTGCCAAATCTGCTATGATTCCGGTAATGGATATTATAAACAGGAAGATGATGAACTTGTATGCCAGAACTGCGGCAATTCCTTTACAATGAATCAGATCGGTGAAAGCTCAGGTGGATGTAATCCGTGGCCGATTCTGGAAGAAGATAAAACAGAAACAGATAGTGAGATAAAAATATCTTACGAATTTTTAAAAGAATCCTCAGATATTTTTGAAAACTGGAAAGTGAATTAGCTTCTGATTTGCGAAGCAAAACTCATGTGATTAGTATTTCGAACGATTTTTCAAAAATAAATTCATATTTGATTTGTTCAACTCGACAAATCAAATATGAATTTGGTTCCGAATTTCCAGAAGTTAGATGGTTATCTGAAACAGCATCACCATAAGGGGCATTGTAATAATAGCAAGAAGAGTAGTTACAACATTAATTGCACTGGCGTACTGTGAATCATTTCCATAAACCTGGCACATCTGTGTTACGGTAGAAGCAGATGGTGTGATAATCGCAAGAAAAACGATAAGCATAATTTTAGGTCCGTTGGAAGAAAGTGAAGCAAGGTAGCTAAATTTTATAAGTACAAGTGCGATAGCCGGGACAACAATCAGACGTAGAAATGTAACAAAATAGACTCGCTTACTTGCAAAAATCTGTTTGAAATCCATTCCGGCAAAAAGCATACCAGTAACAATCATGCTTGCAGGGCCGATCATGCCTCCAACAGCACTCAATGTAGAGTTAATATCTTCAGGTAAATGTATTCTAGTCAGGAAAAGAACAATGCCAATTGCGATGGAAATCATATTAATATTTAATACAATCTTTCTCCAGTCATAAACGGATTCCCGGCTGATAATTTTCTTGCAATGTGTCCATATAAATACAAGAGGCTTACAATATCTGTGTGAAGCAACTTTAATACCTGAGAAGTATTAATATCGTAACCTAAA
>ENA-OPSU01000947-OPSU01000947.1-human-gut-metagenome-genome-assembly--contig:-NODE-947-length-11336-cov-3.430547_pt1 | contig 11336 bp, 13 predicted proteins | sample MGYA00241811_ERZ501913 | MGnify/ENA primary metagenome ERZ501913 (study PRJEB25962, sample SAMEA2042113) | human gut metagenome | biome: human gut; feature: human-associated habitat; material: faeces...
AGATTTTCTGGAATTTAAAAGAAAGCTTATAAAAGAGATTGACCGAGTAAACAGAGAGGTAGAGCATATAAGCGAAGTTGAATTATTGAATAAAATGGGTTTCTCGGAAAACCGGAAAAGTATTACTAAATACCATTTAAAGTAAAGAAATATCCTCTAAGAAATAGTGAAATACCTAGTGTCTTAGAGGATTTTTTGTATAATTATACGATTGACAGAGAAGTGCGTCAATAAGAAAATAAGTCTCGTTTTTCACATATATATTCACCACTTAGATTTCTCTCAATACCCATCTGTGAATGAAGTCGGGTGTTACAAAGTGGACGAAGAGAGAAAAATGCATGACGAGGAAATGGATTATAAAAAACTGATTATTATTTGATAGAAAAGATTGTTAATCAGGATCAGCTTAAACGTATATACAGATTTGTTAAGTATGGAAAACTGAAATAATTACTTTCTTCCAAAAGTGGGAAAAAGAAATTTTACGACGGGCAATTATGTCCGCCGTAAAATTATGTCTGTTTTGTTAAAAAGTTTGATAGCTGTTGCCCAAGAAAGAAACCAACTTGTGGATATAACTCCTGAATTTCCTGATATTTTGCTTTAATCATTTCTGGTTCCTGCTGTTCTGTCAGGAACATTGCATAATTGGAAATCTAAGGGATGCTGTCATTTATATGAAGCAGGTTAAATTGGTCAAGCAGTGAGATGCTTTTTGTCTTTAATAGACATTTCAATTCCTGAATGATTCCATTCATACCTTTGTGGTAGTTATAGTATCCCTGCCTGCTCAAGTACATGCCTTGCGTAAAAAGGCTGACATGCTTTTCATGCCGGATGCTTTGAATTTGGTAGTGAGAATGTACTGCTCATCATCGCTGAGATAAAATTGTACCGGATTGGTGCGGTTTCTGTTTGCCATTGAGTCACGTCCTTCCTAAAAATGGGTACAAAAAAACTGCTGTAAAATGTTCGGTTTTTACAACAGTCTGTTTCGTGTTTAATTCAATTTTGGGTGTAACTACCCAAGGCAAATTGTAGCAAAGACGATAGGAAAGTGTGGGGGATTTCGCCTGTGTCATGACACAGGCAGTGCTTGCTATTCCTGATTAGTTAAAGGTTTTTAACTTCCCTGATTTTAAAATAATACCGATCAATAATATCCTGCAATGTAATGGATTTCATTTTTTTATTTACCATATTTTGAATTTCATGATAGAAGTCCCCAATAGCGAATTGAATGTTGATACCGATTCCACAATCCGGATTGGTATCTGTGTCCAGGTGAAGCAGCGGCTTATCGCCCTCTACGGCTCGGTAGATGTCATACATATTGATTTTATCTGCCGATTTTGCAAGAGCGGCATTCGCATGACCTTGTGTGTTGACAACAATGCCTGCATTTTTCAGGGTTGCCATAAGCTGTCTGACATAAGCCGGGTTTGTCTTGATACTTTCTGCAATTTTTGTGCTGGAGAGTTGTTCGTCATCTCCAAGAGCAATAAATATAAGAATATGAATGGTGTCACTAAGCTTTGTGGAATATTTCATTTGTCACCTCGAACTTTCTTCTTGCAATTTTTAAATTTACATGATAATATGATTTTAATGCTTGATGTAAATTTAATTTTAACAAGTAAAAAAATAAAAGTCAAGCGAAATAAAAAGTGTGGAATCTGATATGAAAAGGGAGATAAAGTGGTGTATGCAAAAGGAAGAACAAGTTAGTTTTCTGGCAGAAAAAATCCGTCAGGCGGATGCCATTTTGATAGGCGATATGAGAATTTCCTAAAAAATATCTCATGAATGGAACAGATAAGAATGTTGTACTGCTGGAGCTGGGGGTTGGTGAGATGACACCCAGTATTATTAAACTTCCTTTTTGGGAAATGACATACAAAAATGAAAAGGTGTTTTATGCCTGTCTGAATCAGAAGAAATCCTCAGCTCCAGAACATATAAAAGACAAAGGCATTTATATAGCAGGAGATTCGGCAGAAACCCTGCGGGATTTAAAAGAAAACATAGCAGGAAAGGAAATGTGATGAAGATGAATGTATATCAAGAGATAAGTCAAATCATCAAAGAAGCAGATGGTATTTTGATTGGAGCCAGTAATGGTTTGTCTATCGCAGAGGGATATAATATTTTTGCTGATGACGCATGGTTTCAGGAAAATATGGGCGATTTCAGAGAAAAATACGGACTGCGTTGTGTTTTACACGGATTTTCAGTGCCAATGAAGGTAGAAGAAAAGTGGGCGTTTGTAAGCAGGCTTATTAAGGCAAAAGCTATGCAAGATGAGCCGAGTGAGATTATGAAAAACATCTATGCACTAGTAAGGGATAAAGAATATTTCGTAGTAACTTCCAATGCGGAGGATCATTTTGTGCCGGCAGGTTTTGAGGCAGACCGTGTTTTTGAAATGGAAGGGAAATTAACCCAGATGCGGTGCAAGAACAGATGTCATGACGAGGTCTATCCTAATCAAAAAGCAGTTCTCGCCATGACAGAAGAGGAAGTAAACGGAAGAATACCCAAAGAGTTACTGCCGAAATGTCCCAAATGCGGTGGAGATATGGAAGTAAATTGGGGTGAGATGTCCTCGTTTACAGAAACGAAAAATTGGAAGGAAAAGGCTGCCCGCTATCAAGAATTTATTCAGAATTTACATGGAAAGAAGCTGGTAATTCTGGAATTTGGCATTGGTTGGAGAAATCAGATGATTAAAGCTCCTTTGATGCAGCTTGCAGCAGTAGAACCACAGGCAAGTTATATTACATTTAACAAGGGCGAAATTTGCATTCCAGAGGAAATCAAAGAAAAATCCATCGGTGTGGATGGTGATCTTACGGTAGCGTTAAAGGAAATCAGAAAGGAAAGGATAGACTAAGTAAGGTGGTTAAAGATATTACAGTTGTGAGATAGGAGAATGAAAAAAATGAGCTGTTATGAAAATTTGGTAATGAAAACACAAATGAACTATTCCAGACACTATAGTACCTATGCATCCGGCGGTACTGCTGTAGTGTTGAGCAAACAAAAACCACTTTCTTATGAGGAACAGATTCAGGAATTTGTTCGCAGAGTGCAGGAGGCAGAGTGTATCGTAGTAGGAGGAGCATCCGGTTTATCAGCGGCTGGAGGTGGTGACTTTTATTATAGTGATACCCCTTCTTTTCGTGAGCATTTTGGAAAATTTGTAGATAAGTATGGATTCAAAGGTGCTTTTAGCGGCATGATGCATCGGTTTTCTACAAGAAATGAACACTGGGGATATGTGGCAACCTTTTTAAATACTACACAAAATGCCCCTATCAGAGAGCCATATCTGAATTTGGATAGAATCTTGCAGGGAAAGGACTTTCATATCTTAACGACTAATCAGGATACACAGTTTGTAAAGATTTATCCGGAAGAAAAGGTCAGTGAGATCCAGGGAGATCATCGTTTCTTCCAGTGTTCCCAGTGCTGTCAGGATGAAACATGGGATGCCGTACAACCTGTGGCAGATATGATTGCGGCTATGGGAGAGGGGACAATGGTGCCGGATGAACTAATTCCTCGCTGCCCTCATTGTGGTGCGGAAATGTTTCCGTGGGTAAGAGGATATGGGAATTTTCTGCAAGGGAAAAAATACGAAGAAGAATATGAGAAAATCTCAAAATACATTCAAAAGAACAAAGATAGAAAAATTCTCTTGATAGAACTTGGAGTAGGACGCATGACACCGATGTTTATACAGGAACCGTTTTGGGAACTGACAAACAGCTTGAAAGATGCATATTATATCTCCGTAAATTCAGAATATCAGTTTTTGCCGGAATTCATTGAAGATAAGGGGATTGCTATTTTGGGAGATATAGGAACAGTGTTAAAAGATTTGCGGAAAGCAAAAGAGAAAAGTGCATTTGTATAGGATACTTGTTCTTGATATTCCACTTAATGGAGAAACATTAGAATATTGATTGATACAAAACTGCACTCAGGGATATTGTGGGTGCAGTTTTGCATTAAAATTATTGATTACGATACAGTTTCTGATATCCAGTAATGTGTGGCAATTACTTAAAGATGGTTTTGTCTCTGAAAGGGTGATTTCCTGAATCATCTCTGTTCTCACTAAGTATAGAAATGTATGTGAACATGGAGAACGAATGTTTACATACAGAACGGTAGATGTTATTTCAGATACACCGCTTCATAAAAAACTTTCATTACTACAGAGCGGTAATCAGTACGAAAAAGGAAAACAAGATTTCAGTGAAAAAGTAATAGCAAAGCCTCGCAAAAGCGGGGCTTTGCTATTATTTGTAGTTATGGAATGAAACATTCTTTAATCTGTGTCTGATAACCGATCTCTTTTACTCAAACACTTCTTCGATTTTACCAGTTTTTTCGTTGTAAACATAAACACTGTTGTGTTCCGTTACAAAAGGAGTAAGTGAGCCAAGCTTAATGTTTCGGATGTAAACTACATTCGTTGGTAAAACTCGCACTAAGCTTTCATTTTCATTAATATCAGCGATCCAACGGAACAATTCTTTCTCGAATAATGGTTAAGGTATGGATAGCCCAATTGAGAGTTCCAATGCTGTTATACTTGATGCATTCTTCAATATTTGTGAAGAATGTTTCATCAAAATTTACTTCTTGTGTTGCCATTTTTGTCAGTTCGTTTAATGATAAATTCATAGTAACCTCCCCTTCATTAAGCAAGATATTGTATACGATTTAAAAACCATATGTGTATCATAGATACTTTCAGGTTTTGCAAACAAAGTATTTTACAAGAAAGTATATGTTTCAATTTATAACAAAAAAGCTGAGTATATATCGTTTGTTAATATCAATTATATTATATCCTTGTTTCATTTTACAAACAAGCTATTTGAGGGAAAATACAGACAAATCAGAGTTATTATCTAATAATAAGATAGAATGAAGTCAATCAATGATCAGGAGAATCAGAGGTGATTTTGTAATGATTGATGTTGCAAGAAGGAAGACGAAGTATTATCTTTTTTGTTGACAAAAAACAACTACAATATTATTATATAAAGTAATTATATAAAGTAATTATATGAAATAATAGAAAGGAGAAACTCATGACAAAAGACAAGATAAAGGAGGTTATGGATGCCTGTTATCAGGCAAAGAGGATAAGAGATATGCTTCCGGCATTGCCTGGGGGAGTGACACCATCCCATATCCACTATCTGGATACTCTTAGTAAGTTAGAAAAAACGGAAGGTAAGGTAAAAGTCAGTGATATTAGTGAGAACCTTGGACTTCCGAGACCAAGCGTAACGAAAACCGTAAAAGATATGGAAAAGCTTGGATTTGTCGAGAAAGAAACAACAGAAACGGACGGAAGGTTTGTTTATATTAAGACGACCAGGACAGGAAGAGACCTGGTTGATAAATATGTTGATGAATATTTTGGTAATCTTTCGGAAGATCTTGGAGGGATTACGGATGAAGATGCAGACAAGATGATTGAAGTAGTAGAAAAGTTCTATATAGTTATGAGTAACAGGAAGTAATATATGAATGCAAAAGAAAGATCAGATTTTACACAGGGAAGTATATTAAAGAAGATGATTCCATTCATGATGCCAATACTTGGAGCGCTTATACTCCAGGCAGCGTATGGTGCAGTGGATCTTCTGGTTGTGGGCAGATTTGGAACAACGGCCGGACTATCAGCAGTTTCAACCGGCAGTCAGATTCTTAATCTTGTAACGTTTGTGATAACGCAGCTGGCAATGGGAATTACTGTTCTTATTGCAAGGTATATCGGTGAAAAACATACGAGTCAAATAGGGGAACTGCTTGGTGGAGCAACGACAGTGTTTACTATGATAGCTGTCATACTCCTTGTGGTGATGGTGTTTTTTGCAAAGCCGCTGGCTGTTCTTATGCAGGCACCCCAAGAAGCGCTTATGCTTACGTCAGTGTATGTAAGGATTTGCGGGGGAGGTATTTTCTTTATCGTTGCTTATAACGTTCTTTCTGCCATATTCAGAGGGCTGGGAGACAGCAGGTCTCCCCTTATATTTGTTATGGTTGCCTGCGTGGTAAATGTCGTAGGTGATCTTGTACTTGTTGCAGGATTCCATCTTGATGCCGCAGGAGCCGCAATTGCTACAGTGCTTGCCCAGGCGGTCAGTGTGGTGCTTAGTCTTTTGATGCTTAAAAGAAGACAACTGCCATTTAAAATAACAAAAAAAGATTTCAGAGTTAATAGTCAATGTAAAAGATTCCTGACAGTTGGAATTCCTCTGGCGCTTCAGGAATTTCTTACCCAGATGTCATTTCTTGCACTGTGTGCATTTATAAATAAGTTAGGCCTGGAAGCTTCTTCAGGATATGGGGTTGCCTGCAAGATAGTAAACTTTGCTATGCTGATACCAAGTGCACTTATGCAGTCGATGGCTTCTTTTGTATCGCAGAATGTTGGTGCCGGTAAGGAGGATAGAGCAAAGAAAGCGATGTTTACCGGAATAGGAATCGGATTAATCGTTGGAATCGTTGTTTTCATAAGTGTATGGTTCTTTGGTGACGTGCTTACATCGATATTCACAACGGATGAAGCTGTTGTGCAAAAAGGGTTTGAATATCTTAAGGGGTTTGCTCCGGAAACGATTCTTACAGCAATTCTTTTTTCTATGATAGGTTACTTTAACGGACATGAAAAGACGTTGTGGGTTATGATTCAGGGACTTATCCAGACACTTCTTGTAAGACTGCCACTTGCATATTTTATGAGTATACAGCCGGATGCCAGCCTTACTAATATAGGGTTTGCAGCGCCTGTTGCCACCTGCTTTGGAATTATATTAAATGTAATCTTTTTCCTTCACATGACAAGAAAAATGAAAAAGGCATGAGTGAATCAATGATTTATCCTTTTCTAGCAAGAAGACTCCGACCTCTAAGGTGGGAGATGAATTGCGTCTGTTACCTACTTGATATTGCATTCTAATCATAGTATAATATATTCAGTCGCATAATAAAGAAAGGCTGAAATACAATGAATTTAGATAATAATGCACATTCAGTATTCTTACTGCACTATCATCTTGTGCTTGTGGTTAAGTATCGTAGACAGGTTTTTGATGATGGTATTTCCAGCAGGGCGAAAGAGATATTTGAGTATATTGCTCCAAACTACAATATTACTCTTGAGGAATGGAATCACGATAAAGACCATATACATATCCTTTTCAGGGCACACCCCTATACGGAAATAAGTAAGTTCATAAATGCATATAAGAGTGCAAGCAGCAGACTTCTTAAGAAAGAGTTTCCGCAGATACGGCAAAAGTTGTGGAAAGAACATTTCTGGAGCCAGAGTTTTTGTTTGATTACAACAGGCGATGCTCCAATTGAAGTGATCAAAAAATATATAGAAAGTCAGGGACAAAGGGACCGAAAAAGGAAGTGACAGAGTGGCGAACAGGGCATATAAATTCAGAATATATCCCAATGATGAACAGAAGATTTTGTTTGCTAAGACTTTTGGCTGTGTGAGAATGGTATACAATCATTGGCTTGATAGAAAGATTCGTCAGTATGAGGAGAACAAGACGAACGTAACATATACCATTTGTGCAAAAGAAATGGCTGCAATGAAGAAAACAGAAGAATACGGATTTTTAAAGGAAGTAGATAGCATCGCATTACAACAAGCGCTCAGGCATCTTGATACGGCATTTCAGAACTTTTTCAAACAGCCGAAAACAGGTTTTCCAAGGTTCAAATCAAAAAAGCGGAATAAAAACAGCTATTCCACGGTCTGCATCAATGGGAACATAACTCTGTCTAATGGATATTTGAGATTACCTAAGATTGGACAAATACGGTTAAAACAGCACAGGATTATTCCAGAGGAATACAGACTGAAATCTGTAACAGTAAGTCAGACACCAAGCGGAAAATACTATGCAAGTATTCTTTTTGAGTATGAAGATCAAGTACAGGAAAAGGAACTGCAAAAGTTTTTAGGTTTAGATTTTTCCATGCATGAATTATATCGTGACAGCAACGGTAAGGAGCCTGCTTATCCAGGGTATTACAGGAATGCAGAGAAAAAATTAGCGAGAGAACAACGTAAGCTTTCCAGAATGCAGAAAGGTTCAAACAATCGCAATAAGCAGAGGATTAAAGTGGCAAAACTTCACGAAAAGGTTTCCAATCAACGAAAAGATTTTCTACATAAGCAGTCAAGACAGATAACCAATGCCTATGATTGCGTATGTATAGAAGATTTAGATATGAAAGCGATGTCGCGGTCACTAAATTTTGGGAAATCTGTTTCGGATAACGGCTGGGGAATGTTCACAACATTTTTGAGATACAAACTGGAGGAGCAGGGTAAGAAACTTGTGAAGGTGGATAGATTTTTTGCAAGCAGCCAGACCTGTTCTGTTTGTGGTTACAAAAATGCAAAAACGAAAAATCTTGCGTTAAGAGAGTGGGATTGTCCACAGTGTGGGACCCATCATGACAGAGATGTAAATGCGGCGGTAAATATCAGAAATGAGGGAATGCGGCTGGTAAATGCATGACCTTAGAACAAATACAACCGTGGGACACACGGGGATAGCTCGCTTATGCTTAGCACAGTAGTGTTATTGAACGAGAACCAAACTTGCTGAGGTGGGGGAGGATGTCACATTATAATCAGTTATGACTATAACTATCATGTATTAGAGCGTGTTTAAACACGCTTCAGTATAATAGCAAACTAATGTACTGACCAGTTATATAAAACGAACGAAAACGAGGATCTATTTATGAAAAAGATAACACGAACTACCGGCCTGAAAGGAGCACTCACCGTTCCCGGAGATAAATCAATCAGCCACAGAGCCATTATGTTCGGCTCTCTCTCTGAGGGAACAACTACGATTCATGGCTTCTTAAAAGGGGCTGACTGCCTTTCTACCATTGATTGCTTCCGCAAGATGGGTATTTCTATCGAAGAAAAGGACGAAACCATTTATGTACATGGAAAAGGGCTTCACGGACTCAGCAAGCCAGAAGAGACTTTAGATGTCGGCAACAGCGGCACAACAACCCGCCTTATCTCCGGTATTCTTGCCGGTCAAGATTTTGATACTGTTTTAAGTGGAGATGCTTCTTTAAATTCCCGCCCTATGGGAAGAATCATGAAACCTCTCTCCATGATGGGAGCTGATGTCACAAGTATTAACAATAATGGCTGTGCACCTCTTTCTATTAAAGGACATACTTTAAATGCCATTCATTATGATTCTCCTGTCGCTTCTGCCCAGGTAAAATCCTGTATTCTTCTTGCCGGATTATATGCATCTGGAAAAACAAGCGTCACAGAACCCGCTCTTTCAAGAGATCACACAGAAAGAATGCTCCGTTCCTTTGGTGCAGATATCGTATCAGACGGAAACACCTGTACGATTACTCCTCCAGAGACATTACATGGACAGCATATCGAAGTTCCAGGAGACATTTCTTCTGCTGCATTTTTCATCGTAGCTGGTTTAATCACTCCAGATTCCGAAATTACAATTAAAAATGTTGGCATTAATGATACTCGTGCTGGAATTTTAAAGGTATGTCAGGACATGGGTGCAGACATCACTTTATTAAATACCCGCGAAGAAGGCGGGGAGCCTGTTGCTGATCTTCTTGTAAAAACAAGTGAACTTCACGGAACTGTTGTGGAAGGAAGCATCATCCCTACTCTTATTGATGAACTGCCTGTCATTGCCCTTATGGCCTGCTTTGCAAAAGGAAAAACCATCATCAAAGATGCTCACGAACTTCGTGTAAAAGAATCCGATCGTATCGCGATCATGACAGAGAACTTAACTGCGATGGATGCCGATGTTATTGATACGGATGATGGATTTATTATTAACAGCCGCTCAGAAGATTCTATTCCTGTTCTTCATGGAGCCGAAATCAACTGTTCTATGGATCACCGTATCGCCATGACATTTGCCATTGCAGGACTGAACGCCGATGGCGAAACCATGATTACTGATTCTGATTGCGTGGATGTTTCCTATCCGGGATTTTTTGCACAATTAGAGGCTTTAAACAACTAATAGAAAGATATTTTTCCAAATATGTGTCACCATTTATGAGAAAGGAATACTATGAGAAAATTAAGAAAAATCTTACTTAGCACCATCTTTGCACTCACTGTCAGCACTACTTTTTTTGCAAATACAGCTGGTACACAAACAGTAACTGCTGCATCTGGTACTGCTGTCACATTTAAAAGAAAAGTAATCGCCTACCGAACAGGCTCTGTTTACAACTTCGTTCCTATGGGAAATGCAGCTGATAACCGCCGGGCATTAAATCTTTTAATGGAAGGGAATGAAAAAAAGGTAATCAATATCAATAATAATGTTCATATTGATACTTATTTGCGTCCAGGAAATAATACAACAATCAACGCTGGCAAACATACCATTACCTCCGATAAAGGAGTTATTATCAATGATCCAACTGCTGCTTCCTACACAAACTTTAAAAATCTTACAATCAACGGCGGCATCTGGAAGAATTCTTCCTCCAGTGGATTAGCTGGTACTATGATGCGTATCAGTTATTCCTCAAACATTTCTATTAATAATGCTACGGTATATACTAATTATAAGGGACATGGAATCGAACTCATTTCCTGCAGCAATGTTGTAGTTAATAACTGTACCCTCAAAGCACAGGGCAAATGCTCCAAAACCTGCGTGGAAGAACAGTTACAGATTGACCTGTCAAGCCCGACTACTGCACCTGGCCTTTACCGTCTTAGTAAAAAGCTTTGCAATGGTACGCCATGTAAAAATATCACCGTAAAAAACTGTACGATTCAGGGTGCCCGCGGTATTTGTGCTAACTTTGCAGGCGCAGGCAATGAAGCTAAGTACCGTAAAGCCAGAAATTATCATTCCAATATCACCATTGAAAATTGTAACGTTACTGGAATCTCGGCAGAAGCTATTGCTCTTTTCAATACAAAAAGTGCCACAGTAAAGAATTGCCGCATCACAACCAAAACACCAAAAAGCCGCAACTCCTATTCTGTCGGCCTGGCTGTTGCCTACCAAAAAGGCTCCGCTCCAAAAGCAACTACTAAAAATGTTATCAGCCTTACAAATAATACTGTAAAAGGCGGACAGCAGGGTATTTTTGTACGCTCTAACGCTTCTAAAAAATTAGGAACTGTTATTGTCAGTGGAAATACTGTCTCTGCAAAAAAAGGAAAGAAAAATGCCATTAAAGTATTGTCCGCTAAAAAGGTGAAAATAGCAAAAAATAAAACGAAAAAATGGTAA
>ENA-OPSU01000951-OPSU01000951.1-human-gut-metagenome-genome-assembly--contig:-NODE-951-length-11257-cov-3.478129_pt1 | contig 11257 bp, 9 predicted proteins | sample MGYA00241811_ERZ501913 | MGnify/ENA primary metagenome ERZ501913 (study PRJEB25962, sample SAMEA2042113) | human gut metagenome | biome: human gut; feature: human-associated habitat; material: faeces...
TTTGAGGACAGATGGGATATGGAACCCTGCCGTGAACCGTTTACCCTTAAGGAAATGATATGGGACAGAAGCCCCAACGGGGATCCGGAATGGATTTTCATGCTGAACCGTCACGAATACATGAACAAACTGCTTATTGCCGGCTGGCTTACCGGCGATACGTCATATGCTGAAAAGCTGAAATGGTTCCTGCTTCATTGGATACAGGCAAACCCCATACTGCCAGAGGGAACCGTGACCACCAGGACCATTGACACGGGAATCCGGTGTATGAGCTGGCAGTATCTGCTGCTTCATCTTCTGGGAGAGGGACTTATAGAGGAAAGGGAAGCGGGTGAAATCCTGGAGAGCATGAAAGACCAGTTTGCCAGTTTGAGGAAGAGGTACATTGGAAAATATACGCTCAGCAACTGGGGCGTCCTTCAGACGGCATCCATATGCAGCGGGTACCTGTGGTTTCGCGAATATTTACCTTCAGACGGAACAGAGGACTGGGCCTGGAAGGAACTGGAACGTCAGATTGGGCTTCAGGTGCTGGATGACGGAGCCCACTGGGAGCAGTCCATGATGTATCATGTGGAGGTGCTTCTGGCCTGTATGAAGCTGCTGGCCTCCTGCCGGGCCATCGGCCGGATTGGAAGCAGGACTGATAAGGCCGGCGCGGGATATGGCTGGGGTGAACCTGGCGGGGATGGAGATAGCCGGAAAGAATTTTGGCGCAGTACAGACTGGCTGGAGAAGGCAGTTGACAGGATGAGCCGTTACGTGCTTTTTGCCACGGGACCGGATCATGTTCAGATAGCCCAATGTGACAGCGATGTTACCGATGTGAGGGATGTGATGGTGAAGGCTGCTGTTCTCACCGGTGACGGCAGGTATAAGTATGCAGGATATGATACCGTGGACCTGGACAGCGCCTGGCTGCTAGGCAGTGCGGGAATCGCCGGATACCGCGCTATGGAAGGCAGAATGCCGGAGAGCCGGTCCCTGGAAGCAGCGGATGCCGGGCATATTTTTTTCAGAAGCAGCTGGGAGGAGGACAGCCATTTTACCTACCTGAAATGCGGTCCCCTTGGAAGCGGGCACGGACATGCGGATCTGACCCATATATCGCTCTATTACAGAGGCCGTCCCGTACTGGCGGACAGCGGCAGGTACTCCTATGTGGAGGAAGAACCGCTGCGCCCGTTTCTAAAGAGCGCCCAGGCCCACAATGTATGCGTCATAGACGGCGAGTCCCATGGAAGGCCCAGGGGTTCATGGGGGTATGACAGCTTTGGACAGAGCTTTAAAAATTATTACCGGGAACAGGGGCCGGTCCATTACGGGGAAATGGCTTATCACGGATGTCTTATGTCCGGCGAACATTATCTGGTCATCCGCAAGGTGATGGCGGTGGACCAGGGAATCTGGATGATTGTCAATGATATACGCTGCGACGGCAGCCATGAGGTAAAGGAGTATTATCATCTGGACAGTGCCGTGCAGGCTGCCCGAACAGGACCGGGCAAGGACGGGACCGGGGAATACTGGAGACTGTGCTGCGGCGGGGATGTGTCAATGACGGTGCTGGGATCACGCCCCTTTGAGTCAGAGACCTGCATTATATCCAAACAATATAACCAGAAAGAAAAAAGCACCTGTCTGGTCAGGAAAACCGGCTTTACAGACCGTATCACAGACTGGACCTGTCTGTTGGGTGAGGGAACAGAGGCTAAGAAAACCCCTGTTTTCCAGTATGGAAGCAGCCGGCCTGAGCCGGAGGAACAGGTGACGGCCATGAGCTTTTGCATCTCGCCGGATGAATCCTGGGATTTCCTGATCTGGAATCAGGAGACATGGCAGGGCGGTAAAATCCATTATTGCAAAGGGGTGCCGGTTTATGCAAAGGCAGCAGCCATTCACACCATAAATGGGAACACGACACTTTACCGATTAAGGATTTAATGGTATATTTATAAGAGCGATGCAGGATGAGGCGGGTGGAGGTCAGAATGAAGAAGTTGACAATTAATGAGATTGCTGAACGGGCGGGTGTTTCAAAGACAACGGTGTCCTTCTATCTCAACGGCAAGATTAATAAGATGTCTGAGGAGACCAAACAGAGAATACAGCATATCATTGATGAGACCGGATATGAGCCAAGTGCTGCAGCCAGGGCCATGAAGGCCAAGAGCAGCGGCGTGGCGGGGGTCATTCTGGCGGACACGTCGGAGGGATACTGCGCCAGAGCTCTCAAAGGAATTGAGGAGGCGGCCAGTGCCCTGGAGTACCAGATTGTGGTCGGAAACAGCGGTCTCGCTTTCCAGCATGAGAAGGATTATGTGGAACGCATGCTCCGGCTGGGGGTTGACGGTTTTATAGTCCAGTCCACCTACCGCTTCGGCATGCTGGCCTCAGACCTGGAAAAAAAGAAAAAGCCCGTCGTATACCTGGATGCCAAGCCCTATGATTTCAAGGGGCGGTATGTAAAAAGCAATAATTATGACTGCGTGTATCAGGTGATTTCGGAATGCATCAAGAAGGGATATGAGAACTTTCTCATGATTTCCGACGGCGACTCCAATATCAGCGCGGGTTTTGAGAATACCCAGGGATATAAGGACGCCATTCAGGACGCCTGGAAGGAGGGCGCCACCCAGTATCTCCAGGAGGGCGTGAAGTCCGATCAGGTGTATGAAATGCTGAAGGACCAGATTGACCTGGAAAAAAAGACGCTGATTTATGTTGCCAGTCCGGGACTTTTGCAGGTGGTGTACCAGGCGATCCGCAGATACCCGGATTATATGAGGCTGTTTCCTGACACACTGGGCCTTATCGGCTTTGACGCGGAGGGATGGACCAGAATGACGACCCCAACCATTTCCGCCATCATCACGCCCGCTTATCAGGAAGGGGTCAGGGCCATGGAAGAGCTGGCCGACATCCTGGACGGCAAGAAAACAGACGGGGAAGTGGTGTTTAAGAATATAGTCAAGTGGAGGGAAACCACCCTTTGACCCTTTGATTTTCGGCTTCTGTTTTTTGCCGGGGCGGAATCGTCCATGATGGAATGGAGACTCTGACAGATGCGAAACAGGCTGAGGGCAGTGCCATTAGGCCGTTTCCTGTCATCCCAGGGTGAGCAGGGACAATGTTTACGTTGTTTCCAGGGTGGCCGTAAAATATTTATCATTTGTTTAGAAAGAAGTCAGAGTTTTTTAAATATAAATGTTGCCCAGTCTGCTATACTTGTAGAAAACAAAAGAAACGGACTGGACAAAGAATGAAATTCTGGGCTTACTTTTTAATTCCCGTATACACGGTTTTATTTACAAGAGGATATAATTGGTTTACCACCAATTTTTCTGTTATCGGCAATTTTTTTGACAGGAAAAAGTCGTTTTTCCTGTGGGGAGTTCTGGTGGGAAGTTATTTTTATATGATACACCGGAATATAAAATCCCGTGCAGCGCTGCACCCAATCTGCGCCAGATTGATTCCGGCTGCACTGGTACTGTTGTTCTGCGCCATTACGACGCCCTACCTTCCGGAGGAATTGCCCCTCAAATCTGTACTGCATATCGTATTTGCATTTTTATCCGCAGTGCTGGTGCTTTTGTACCTGTTTTGGATAATCCGGACCAGGTATCAGACAGAGCCAGGAGCATACAGGCCTTTTCTGTATGGATGGGGACCCATTGTGGGGGTGTCCGTAATCCTTTTGGCGGTGGCCGGAATCATCAGCAGCGCATTGGAGATTTATGTGACGCTGACATCCGTTGCCATGGCGCAGCGTCTGGCTTGCAGGGTTGCCGTACAGGAGGAAATGCCGGACAGCGGTGGAGACACATCCGAAAAAGCTTCGCGGAGAAAATCTCTGGGAAAACGCCGCAATCATCTATTGACATAAAAAACGGATTTACATATAATAAGGCTAGAAAAAACGTGCTTTTCCAGTGGATATACACGAATTCAGCCACAAAGAGAGAGTATATGGCACAGAGGTGTTATGACTCTCTCTTTCAATATCAGGGAGGATTTTTATGCCAGTATTTGATTTCAGCGACACACCAAAAAAGGAAGAAGAGCCACAGTGCACTTACACGGTATATTACTCCAATGAGCCGGCGGCTTCTCCGGAGAAGCCCATGCTTGTTCTGGATAACAGCAGCCGGGACTGGAGACACCATTCCTGCGGCGTTTTCACCAACCAGGCCAAGCGGACCGCTTTCGAGTTCAAGGAGGAGGACGGGACTGTCAGCGCGGATATCCTGCAGGTTGACGCCCGCTTCACCAGCCTGCTGCGCTGGCTGGGGGAAAACCATATCAGCGTCCGATTGTCCGGTCAGAACCGCGGAGACGGATACGCGGTCTATAAGATTCGGGAGGTGGCCTTTGGAGGAGGGACCAAGCTGTCTGCCGAGGACGGTTTTCTACAGTTTATGATTGAACGGCTGCTGGCAGGCAGCGCGCCGGAGCCAGAACTGGCAGAGGAGGACCAGGAGGAAAACGGTGACGACATGAAGCTGACCAGTATTCAGAGCCTTACTGATTTCATGAACTGCGCCGGCAGGACGCTGCCGGACAATATACGGATTTGGGCCCGCAGGAACCTGGCGGTGGCCCGCTCCCATGAAGTGACTCCGGAGGAGAGGCGCCATGCCCAGCGCGCCCTTTCCATCATGATGAACATTCAGTGGAAGAATCACTATTTTGAATCCATTGATCCTGTGGAGGCCCGCAGGATTCTGGATGAGGAACTGTACGGCATGGAACGGGTCAAACAGAGAATCATAGAGACCATCATACAGATTAACCGCACCCATACGCTTCCTGCATACGGCATGCTGCTGGTTGGCCCGGCAGGTACAGGAAAGTCACAGATTGCCTATGCGGTAGCCAGGATATTAAAGCTTCCGTGGACAACCCTGGATATGAGCTCCATCAATGATTCGGAACAGCTCACCGGCAGTTCCCGCATTTATTCCAATGCCAAACCCGGAATTATCATGGAAGCGTTCTCTATGGCAGGAGAATCCAATCTTGTCTTTATTATCAACGAACTGGACAAGGCGTCTTCAGGAAAAGGAAACGGCAATCCCGCCGATGTGCTGCTGACCCTCCTGGACAATCTGGGATTTACGGACAATTACATAGAATGTATGATTCCCACCGCCGGCGTGTATCCCATTGCCACGGCCAACGATAAGAGCCAAATCAGCGCGCCTCTCATGTCGCGTTTTGCGGTGATTGATATTCCGGATTATACGCCGGAGGAGAAGAAAATTATATTTTCAAAGTATGCCATGCCAAAGGTATTAAAGCGCATGGGGCTGCATGAAAATGAGTGTGTGGTGACAGAGGATGCGCTTGACGCGGTCATTGAAAAATACGCGGACACCACAGGCATCCGGGATCTGGAACAGGCCGCGGAGCATATGGCCGCCAACGCCCTTTACCAGATAGAAGTGGACAATGTGGCTGCGGTGGTGTTTGACGGGGATATGGTGAGGGAGCTGCTGGGGTAAAGGCGTGTTCCTGCACAGAGCAGAACAGGGAGGAGCGTATCCAGATTCGCTGTGCAATCAAAAGATTGGGGAGGGAAATAGTATGTATTATACAACAGATTATGCATCGCCGGTTGGCAGGATTAAGCTGGCTGCTGACGGCGAAAGACTGGTTGGGCTGTGGCTGGAAGGACAGAAATATTTTGCCGGTACTGTTAAAGAAGAGATGACGGAGGCCCCGGAACTTGGGATTTTTAAAGATACAAAGGACTGGCTGGACCGCTATTTTGCGGGAAAGAGGCCTGAGTCCTCAGAGCTTTTGCTGGCTCCCCTGGGAGGAGAATTCCGGCAGGGTGTATGGGAAATCCTCTGTCAGATCTCCTATGGACAGCTCACTACGTATGGCGATATTGCAAAGAAAATAGCGGAGAAGATGAACCGGGAAACCATGTCAGCCCAGGCAGTGGGCGGAGCAGTGGGCCACAATCCTATTTCCATCATCATACCGTGCCACAGGGTGGTGGGCGCGGCCGGCAGTCTGACCGGATATGCCGGGGGCATTGATAAAAAGATATGGCTGCTGAAGCATGAAGGGGTGGACATGGAAGGCCTGTTTATACCTGAGAAGGGGACGGCACTTTGAAGGTAAAGAAATGTTACTGAAAAGCCCTGTTATGGGATTTGGCTGGGGACGATGACGGGGTGGTGGCGGGTGAGAAAGCAGGTTTGGTAACACAAATGGGCCGGCAGCTTCCTGCCGGCTCATTTTGTATGAGAAAAGTTGTATGAAAAGCATTACGCTTTATAAATCAAATATATCATCAAGGTATGAATAAGATATGAACAGGAATGACTTTTATTCTGTATTTTACCAACTATTTTACCTATACTTTTCTGACCGGACCATGACCAGCAGGAAGAGAGCGTAGGGACTGCATCTGTTCAAAATGCGGATAGAGAGACTATCTGGATGAGGATAAGGGGAAAAGGTGAGTCTCCCCCCAATCCTTTACGTGTTCCATTATGGGCATGAAGCTCTGTCCCAGGTCTGTCAGGGAATATTCCACCCTGGGAGGAAGCTCTTTATAGTCATGACGGCTGATAAAGCCGTCTTCTTCAAGGGAACGGAGCTGATTAATCAGGGATGATTCTGATATGCCGCCTATATGGCGGCGCAGCGCTCCAAATCTGTGTATATCCTGGAAACCAATATAGTACAGGATTTCAATTTTCCACTTCCCCCCAAGGACTCTCTGAACCTTCTGTATGATTTCACATCGTTCCGGAACTGACTTTTCTGTTTTCACGGTGACTCCCCCTGCTGCGTGCTTATAGTATTGGCTTTTATCAATATTCCGGCTGCTGTATCAGGAATATTGTTGAGTATGCAGAGTGATTATAACACCAACAGTATTGTTAAACAATGTACCACAAAAATTTTGGGTACTTTTCTTTTTGATGTATCATGTCTATAATCAGCGTATAACCAACAGGAGGGGAAAAAGATATGGAATCCGTGATATATTATTTTTCAGCAACCGGCAATAGTCTGCGTATTGCGAACATCATGGCAGAAAGGATGGATGGGCTGTTGCTTCCCATGTCAAAATATAAGGGGACAAAATGCAGCAGCCGGCAAATCGGCCTGGTTTTTCCCACATATTTCTGGGGCGTTCCCAGAACCGTGGCAGAGTTTGTGGATGAAATGAAAGTTGAGACAGATAACCCATATGTGTTTGCAGCCGCAACCTGCGGAGGGCTTGCCGGAGGTGTATTGGGGCATTTGGACGCACTTCTTAAGAAAAAGGGGCTCCATCTGGATTATGGAATAACGATTCCGTCTGTAGCGAATTTTATAGAGGAGTATAATCCCAAGACACGTTCGGCAGACAGAAAACTCAGGGAAGCTGATGAGATGGCTGAAAGGGCTTCGGCAGAAGTGATTGCAGCCAGGCGCAACGGACCATTTGGGTTCCATGTCTGGGACAGAATGTTTTATAAGCTTTATACGGATTATAAACTGAACAGAGACACAGGATTTCATGTGGATGATACTTGTGTCCGCTGCGGTATTTGCCAGAGGATCTGCCCCAGCCGGAATATTGTACTGAAAAATGAAAAACCGGAATTTCAGCACCGCTGCGAACACTGTGTAGCGTGTATCAACTGCTGCCCACAACAGGCCATCCAGTGGAAACATGCAACACAGAAGCGGGTCCGCTACCGGAATCCGGGTGTATCTGTTCACGATATCATAGAAGGTATGGGAAGTGCCCGGAATAGCTTTATATCGAAGGATCGAGACATATAAAGTGTGAAAACCATTCCCAAAAACCACTCCAAAAAATTACAGCTGTCCAAAACCAGTCTGAGATTGTACAGAATCAAAATTCAGTATATAATAAGTATGCTTTATTATGAATACTGGAGGAAGAAGAAAATGACATTTACGTACCCGGCGGTATTTACGCCTCATAAAAACGATAAAGGCTATCATGTAACATTTCCGGATCTGCAGTGCTGCGAGGCAGACGGACCGGACCTGGAGGACGCTGTGGAGCATGCCAGGGAAGCGGCCTACAACTGGCTCTATCTGGAGATTGAGGAGAGAACCTTTGAGTTTCCTCCCCAGACCCATATGGAGGATATCAGGCTGGAGGAAGGGGAGTTCCTGAAACACATCATGGTGACAGTAAAGCTGCTTCCGGATAATGATTGATTTTATTGCTTTTTTTTACATTAAGTGGTAGGATAAAGCATATCGAGTTAAGAACAGCTGGTGCCGCTGTCTGTCTTTGGCAGACTGGGGGTAATAGGGAAACAGGTGGAAATCCTGTACGATCTCGTCACTGTAAGTAAGGAGCCCATGGTTTATGTCAAGGACAGTCACTGATTCAGTTAGAATTGGGAAGGCAGCCATGGGTGTTGATATACGAGTCAGGAAACCTGCCAGTTGTTGGTACAGGAATAATTTTCCAAATCACGAGTAATTGGTTGTACCGATTTACGGTGTTTCGGCCGCGGATTTCTGACTCAGACGGTAACGGATTTTTACGCAGGGGAAACTGTGCCCGGACGGAGGGGATTGCTTCGGGGCATGGACACGCTGCGTATTACATATCTGCGGAAAATCGCATATCCGCAGAAAGCTTCCGGAATACGCTTATGCGCGTGTGGGCTGCCGTTTGGGATTCATCAGATACAGGCATATTCCTCTACCTTGGTTTAACCGATACGGTGTCATAAAACAAGGAGGAAAGAGAAAATGAAGATGAAAAAACTGGCAGTATTATTTGCGGCAGCAGCCCTGACAACAGTGACCGCAGCCGGCTGCTCCGGCGGGCAGAAGGAGACGGCGGCAGATGCCGCCAAAGATTCTGAGGCAGTGACAACTGCGGAGCAGACCACAGGGGCAAAAACAGAAGTACCAGAGACAACAGCAGAGGCAGCAGAGGCGGCAGCGGAGGCTGACGAGGAGAATTACGATACTGGCGATGCTTCAAAGGATAATGCCAGAAATCAGGATGGAATCGGTGAAAATGAGCTTCTGGTAGTCAGCTTCGGCACCAGCTACAATGACAGCAGACGTCTGACCATTGGTGCCATTGAGGACGCTGTTGAGAAGGCATTTCCTGATTTCGCAGTCAGGAGAGGATTCACCAGCCAGATTATCATTGACCACGTAAAATCCAGGGATAATGTTGCCATTGACAATGTAGGCGAGGCGCTTGAACGCGCAGAGAAGAACGGTGTCAGGAATCTTGTGATTCAGCCCACCCATCTGATGAACGGACTTGAGTATACGGATTTGGTCAATGAGGCGGCGGAGTATTCTGACGCATTTGACAAAGTGGCAATCGGAAAGCCGCTTCTCACCACAGAGGATGATTTCAGGGCAGTCATGAAGGCTGTCACAGAGGCAACTGCACAGTATGATGACGGTGAGACAGCCATCTGTTTTATGGGACACGGCACAGAGGCAGAGTCCAACCAGGTATATGCAAAAATGCAGGATATGCTTACAGAGGCAGGTTATAAGAATTACTATGTGGGTACCGTTGAAGCAGCGCCAAGCCTGGATGATGTCCTGGCAGCGGTGGAGGAAGGAAGCTACAAGAAGGTGGTTTTGGAGCCGCTGATGATCGTGGCAGGCGACCATGCCAACAATGATATGGCAGGAGACGAAGAAGGTTCCTGGAAGACTGCGTTTGAGGATGCGGGCTATGAAGTGACATGCCTTGTCAACGGACTCGGCCAGCTGGAAGCAATCCAGCAGCTCTTTGTAGAACATGCTCAGGCAGCGGTTGACAGTCTGACAAAATAAATCATAAGAATAAACGGGCGGTCGGGGCAATTTGCTGATCGCCCTTTTAGAGGTGGGAATATTGGAAGTAATATACATGAAAATGAAGCTCTGTGCCCTCCTGGCCGCCATAGGGCTGTGCGCAGGGACCCTTTCGGGCTGCGGAGGAAAGGCGCCGGCTGCCGCTGATACCAGTGCCGCCGCAAAATCTTCTATGGGGGAACTGGCCGATGTGGAACTGGCCGAAGCGGAACTGGCCGGAGGGGCATATGATGATGCCCCGGCAAAAAACACCCAAAACCAGGAGTCAGGCAGCCTCGGGGATGCGGTGAAAGACGGAATGGAGCCGGTTTCGGCGGATGCGCTGAAGGATGGGGTCTATGAGGTCAGGGTGGACTCCAGCTCCGGCATGTTCCGGATTACGGAGTGTGAACTTACGGTGCAGGATGGCGCTATGAGCGCGGTTATGACCATGAGCGGGACCGGTTATCTGAAACTGTATATGGGAACCGGGGCTGAGGCGGAGCAGGCTTCTGAGGCGGATTTTATTCCATTTGTGGAGAATGCAGATGGAAAGCACACCTTCAAGGTACCGGTGGAAGCGCTGGACAAGGAAATTAACTGCAGCGCCTTCAGCAGGAAAAAGGAAACATGGTATGACCGTGTGCTGGTATTTTGTTCCGGCTCCCTTCCGGCAGAGGCTTTTGCCGACGGTGAGGCGGCAACGGCAAAGAGCCTTAAGCTGGAAGATGGTTCGTATACGGTGGCAGTCAGGCTGGAGGGCGGTTCAGGCCGGGCGTCTGTGGAGACGCCGGCGGCGCTTAGGGTTGAGGACGGCAATGCATTTGCGGTTATTACATGGGGCAGTTCCAACTATGATTATATGAAGGTTGACGGGGAGAGGCTGGATCTGATAAGTACCGGGGGTAATTCTTCGTTTGAGATTCCGGTCCGTGTATTTGACCGGAAGATGCCGGTCATAGCGGATACCATTGCCATGAGCGAACCTCATGAGGTGGAATATACCCTTGTGTTTGATTCAACCACAATTAAAAAGGCTGAATGATGAGACGGATAAAGAGATTAATGGCAATTGCCGCCGCCGGAATCCTTATGACAGCAGTGTGTACAGGCTGTTCCTCGGCAGGGCGGACCGGGGCAGATCCGGCTGTCGCGAATAACCGGTCCCTGGGTTCCTCCCCTGCCCCGGTTCCGGAAGGCTGGAGCGGCATAAAGAGAACCGGCAGTATGGAGCTTCTCTATGCGGACCAATTTTCAGTGGACTATTACGATGGCGGTTACGCAATGATAACGATTAAGGACAGCGGCCGTTATCTGGTGGTGCCGGAAGGAAAATCACAGCCTTCCGGCCTTCCGGGTGACGTGGCGGTCATAAAGCAGCCTCTGGAGAATATTTATCTGGCGGCGACCTCGGCCATGGACCTGTTTTGCAGCCTGGATGGAA
>ENA-OPSU01000952-OPSU01000952.1-human-gut-metagenome-genome-assembly--contig:-NODE-952-length-11257-cov-2.614265_pt1 | contig 11257 bp, 9 predicted proteins | sample MGYA00241811_ERZ501913 | MGnify/ENA primary metagenome ERZ501913 (study PRJEB25962, sample SAMEA2042113) | human gut metagenome | biome: human gut; feature: human-associated habitat; material: faeces...
TCCAATACACTCACAAATCAGTCTTGTAATATCTATCGGGTGAAAAGGAAGATTTGAATTTGCCGCAGGCAAGGGGGAGCTGTCTTTGGCTGTCTGTGCAAATTTAACTTGGGAATTGTCTTTGCTTGATTATGTAGATTCAAAATTTCATGAAAAATAATATAACAGGGTCTGAGGGTTCGTCTGTTTGTTTCAAAACCCGGCAAATCAGAAAAAAAGGTAGCAATTCCCCTTAGTTTGCGATAAAATAGAAACGGGCTTTTGTAATTAAAAATAATTAGAAATGGTGCCTTAATATAATTAAAAATAAGTAGGAGAAAGGATTGCTATATCATGACAATTCGAGAGATTTATAAGAACAGTGAACAATTTTTAAATAAAGAAGTGAAGCTTGGCGGATGGATTCGCAGCATCCGGGGTTCAAAACATTTTGGATTTCTTGTGCTTCATGATGGAACATTTTTTAAACCAATTCAGGTTGTATATGAGGAGAAACTTGAGAATTTTCAGGAGATTTCCAAGATGAATGTTGGAGCGGCGGTGATCGTAGAGGGAACGCTGGTTCCAACTCCGCAGGCAAAGCAGCCATTTGAGATTCAGGCAGCTACCGTTACTTTAGAGGGAGCTTCCGCACCAGATTATCCACTGCAGAAGAAACGTCACAGCTTAGAATATTTAAGAACAATTTCTCATCTTCGTCCAAGAACAAATACATTCCAGGCAGTGTTCCGTATCCGTTCTATGGCAGCGTATGCGATTCACCAGTTTTTTCAGGAGAGGGGATTTGTTTATGTTCATACACCGCTCATTACAGCAAGTGACTGTGAAGGAGCGGGAGAAATGTTCCAAGTTACAACTCTTGACTTAAATAATATTCCAAAAGATAAAGAAGGAAATGTTGATTTTGCACAGGACTTCTTTAACAAACCAACGAATCTGACAGTAAGTGGCCAGCTCAATGCAGAAACATTTGCACAGGCATTCCGCAATACCTACACATTTGGACCAACTTTCCGCGCGGAGAATTCTAATACTGCCCGTCATGCAGCAGAATTCTGGATGATTGAGCCGGAGATGGCATTTGCAGACTTAAAAGATGACATGGAAGTGGCAGAAGCAATGCTTAAATATGTTATTTCCTACGTTATGGAGAATGCGCCGGAAGAAATGGATTTCTTAAACCAGTTTGTAGATAAAGGATTAAAAGACAGGCTGAATCATGTGTTGAATTCTGAATTTGGTCATGTAACGTATACAGAAGCTGTAGAAATCCTTGAAAAACATAACGATAAATTTGAATATAAGGTATCCTGGGGTACAGATTTACAGACAGAACATGAACGTTACCTCACAGAAGAAGTATTCAAACGTCCTGTATTTGTAACCGATTATCCAAAGGAAATCAAGGCTTTCTACATGAAGCTTAACCCAGACGGAAAGACCGTAGCAGCAATGGACTGCCTCGTGCCAGGTATCGGAGAAATCATCGGCGGCAGCCAGAGAGAAGATGATTATGAAATGCTTAAAAAACGTATGGAAGAAGTTGGATTGGACGAAGAAAACTATCAGTTTTACTTAGATCTTCGTAAATACGGTTCCACACATCACTCAGGATTCGGACTTGGATTCGAGAGATGCGTCATGTATCTGACAGGAATCTCTAATATCAGAGATGCGATTCCATTCCCAAGAACAGTGAATAATTGTGAATTGTAATTTGCCGCAGGCAAAGTAGATGCCATCTGGAAATAAAAGAATCTATATTTGTGACTTTAGTTGCAGCGTGTTGAATACTCGCTCTACTCGCTCGTATCCAACACTTGCTCCGAGACTACAAATATAGATTCTTTTATTTCCAGATGGATGTGCTTTGGCTGGAGAGGCAAAATCAGAATTCGTGTTGTAGGATTGAACTACACAGGAGATGTGGGTGCGTCTGTTTATTTCTCCAACCTTACAAATCAAACTTTTCGTGCAAGAATTTATCTCAAAGAACTAGATAAAGCAGTTTGTAAAATATCCAAATTGTTATATAATAAATGAAGTTGAAAAAATAGAGAATTTATGAAGACTGGGGGAACTTTTTATGCCAAAGTGGCTTGATTTAAATGAAGTTGATGATGATGAGATTCTTTTGAAGAAGAATCGGATGAGCAGAAGTCTTGTTCTTGATACGCCGGAGGTTGCAGATGCGGCTGAGGAAGATTTCCTTGATACGATGGAGCCGGCGAAGAAGAGTATGACAATATTTTTTATGATTGATGTATCAGGCAGTATGAAAGGAACGAAAATCGGTTCGTTAAATAGTACGATGGAAGAATTACTGCCATCACTGATTGGTGTTGGAGAAGCTTCTACGGATGTAGAGTGGGTGACCCCGGAACCGGTAAAGATTGAGGAGTATCAGTACTGGAATCGTTTGGAGGCAGATGGCCTTACCTTTATGGGGGATGCGTTTATGGAGCTTTCTAAGAAGCTTTCCCGCAGCACATTTTTAAGTTCACCATCGCTTTCTTTTGCGCCGGTTATTTTCCTGTTATCAGATGGTTCTCCGAATGATGACTGGAAGAAGGGCCTGGATACATTAAAGCAGAATAAATGGTTCCAGCATGGGTTAAAGATTGCGCTTGGTATCGGTTCTAAGGTAAATATGGATGTGCTTCGTGCATTTACCGGGAATGATGAACTTGCAGTTCAGGCAAAGAATGCAGATCAGCTTAGAGAACTGATTAAGCTTCTTGCAGTGACTTCTTCCCAGATTGGAAGCCGTAGTCTTGCACTCGTAGATTCAAATGGCAGACAGCCAGCGGCCGAGACCGTGGCACAGGCAAAGCAGCAGGTACTTGTGGAGGAGATTCGCACAGGAGCGAAGGATATTCTTGGGGAAGCGGTTGACCTTGGTGCTGTGAATTACGATGAGGGATGGTAGAATATAAAGGATGGTAGAACATAGATGAGAGAGTTAAAGATTGGAGAGAGGATTCCAATAGAGGCAGGCGGCGAGGCGGTTGTCTCCAGAGAGCTTGGACGAGGTGGGCAGGGTATTGTTTATCTTGTCCGTTATAATGGCAGGGAGTATGCGCTTAAATGGTATTTTATCAGCCGCATTAAAAATCCGGAGGCATTTCGCAATAATCTTCGAAAGAATATTGAGGATGGTGCGCCGGAGGGTGGCAAGCAGTTTATCTGGCCGTTATTTTTAACAGAGACAAAGAAAAATGGTGCATTTGGTTATCTGATGCGGCTTGCTCCGTCAGGATATGAATCATTTACTGATATTTATAATGGATACCGCTGGGAGAAACCGAGAGTGAAGGGGCAGCCGGCGAGAAAGATTAAGGTGAAGTTTGCTTCTCTTGATGTGATGCTCACAGCGGCCATTAATATTGTTAAGGCCTTTCGTGCCCTGCATTTATCAGGAAAAAGTTATCAGGATTTAAATGATGGCGGTTTCTTTATTGATACGAGAAGCGGCGATGTGTTAGTTTGTGACTGTGATAATGTGGCAGCGGATGGTGATAACTTCGGAATTGGCGGTATGCCAGGTTTTATGGCACCGGAAGTTGTTCGAGGTATCGCAAAGCCGGATGTGCTGACAGACAGATATTCACTGGCAGTTGTTTTATTTAAGCTTTTCTTCCGTGGGGACCCGTTAGAAGGAAGTAAGGTACTTCAGTGTGTCGTTATGACTGAGGAAAATGACCTGATTCATTATGGAAAAGATCCGGTATTTATTTATGATCCGAATAATGCATCAAACCGTCCGGTTAATGGGGTACACGATAATGTTATCAAGCTGTGGAAGATTTATCCGGACTTTATCAGAGAGGCATTTACCCTTTCCTTTACTTATGGAATCCAGGAGCCAAATGCCCGGATTATCGAAAAGAGCTGGATTCAGATGCTCATTCAGCTAAAGCTGGATATTATTCACTGTAGCTGTGGAAAGACCGCATTTTCTTCTGCATTTGAAAAGACAGGAGAACATACATTACGTTGCCGTAATTGTGGAAGTACCATTTACACAATGGGTGTGAAAGACTATGAACTTCCACTGAATCTTGGCGCAAAGTTATACAAATGCCTGACAAAGAAAAATAGTGATGATTTTGAATCTGTTACGGGAATGGTCATTGAAAACCGTTTAAAGAAAGGCTTATTTGGCATTAAAAATATGTCCGGTGATGTCTGGAAAGCGAAGTTCCCGGATAACTCTGTCAGAGAAGTTGGACCGGGAAAAGGTGTTCCAATCTGGAAAGGATTAGAGATTGACTTTGGAGATAATCTGATTGCAAAGATTCTCCTGTAGGTAGGAGGATAGAATGAGTAATTTTAATAAAAATGGCTGGGTTTCCCTCGCGCAGATCTGTGAAGAAAGGCAGCTTGTGATTGATGCGGAAACCGGGAAAAAGGTTTTAAGGCCAGCATATTTTTCTTCGATGAATGCCATGATAGAAGGTGCATTTCAGTTTGCGAGGTTTTTTGAGGAGATTCATCAAAAAGGGAAGGTGTATTGTAGCATTTCTCCAGATGTATTTTATTTTAACCTGAAAAATGGAGCGTTTCATTTTGAGGGGGAAGAATTTCTTGGAGAGGCATATGTGCAGGAACCAGATGCCGCTGAAATAGAATTTACAGAATTTCTTGCCCCAGAATTGGCAGAGGCATTAGCAGAAGAACAGGAAAAATTATTATCTGAAACAGAAGAACAGGAAGCACTCGAAACTTTTAAAGAATGCTATTCTTTAGAGACAGACCGTTATTTTATGGCAGTATATTTATTTGAATATTTCTTCCACACAGGTTCTCCATTTGAAGGGAAAAAGATGGTGAACCGCTGTTTTCTTTCCCCGGAGGAAAAAGAACTTTTCCGGGCGAGAGAAGGACGCTTCTGCATGGAGCCGGGCGAGGAAGAAAATATTCCAGTAAAAGGCATTCAGGACAAGCTGATTCAGTACTGGAACGAGTATCCGGAGATTTTGCAGAAAATGTTCCAGAAGGCATTTCTTGATGGGGGAAGGCTTAGAGAACTTCGTCCGACAGAGGTGGACTGGAAGCAGCTCCTTGTTCGTATGGCAATGGACTACAAGTCCTGTCACTGTGGTTTTCACGGATTTTCTTATCGATTGCTTCCGAAGGAAAATGGAACATTTGCCTGTCCAAAGTGTGGAAAGATTTACTACCCACTGACCAATGGAATGGACAGGATTCTTCTTGCAGAAGGAGAAAAACTTTACGAATGCCAGACAGGAAGAAATCCGATGGATAAAGATACGGTTACAGGTCTGATCGTGGAGAATCGTCAGAAAAAGGGCTTGTATGGTATTAAAAATGTAAGTCAGGGTGTGTGGAGAGGATTTTATCCTGACGGAAAAATAAAGGATATTCCGAATGGACAGGGAATTCCTATCTGGAATGGAATGTCTGTCCGATTTGAATTGGGTGAAGAATGGAATCTCCGTCTGATGCAGCAGGTGGAGGAGAGAAAGGAAGATGAGGATGAGCAGACAGTTTGATGAAAATATAGAGGCAATTGACCCGTTAGAGACAATGCCGCCTGCCAAGAAAAGTATGGTCATTTTTTTTCTGGTAGATACTTCAAAAAGTATGGAAGGTTCAAAGCTTGAATCATTAAATCGTGTTATGGGAGACATTTTACCGGAATTAATCGGTGTTGGCGAGGCAGGAACCGATGTAAAAGTTGCCGTAATGTCATTTTCTTCTGGATGTGAGTGGATTACACCAGAACCAGTATTGATCGAAGAATATCAGAGATGGGAGAACTTAAGAGCAGATGGCGTAACAGATTTGGGAGATGCCTGTGAGGAACTTTGCCAGAAGCTTTCAAGAAACAGCTTTTTAAGAGCGCCATCCCTCTCTTATGCGCCAGTTATTTTCCTTATGACAGACGGTTATCCAACTGATAACTATAAAAAAGGTTTCGAGATGCTGAAGAAGAACCGCTGGTTTCAGTATGGCTTAAAAATCGCACTGGCAATCGGTTCTAACGTAGATTTAGATGTGCTTCGCGAATTTACCGATGATGAGGAACTGGTACTTCAGGCATGCGGTGCAGAAATGCTGAAAAAGCTTGTTCGTGAAATTGCGGTTACTTCTTCAAAAATCGGAAGCACGAGCATGACACTTACCGATGCAACTGGAGAACGTTCCCTTGCAGAAGTAGCAGGCGCTAAGAAAGAGCAGATGGTAGAGGCAGTTCAGGAAATGAAACAGGATATTTTAGGAATGGATGATCTCACTGACCTTGACGATATGGATATTGAATTTGATGAGGGATGGTAGAATGTTTCAGGGAGTACATTCTACAGTAATCGGAGACAGCCATATTAGAAAGGGTATTGTCTGTCAGGACAGTTCAGGAACGGTAGTCACTGACAAGTTTGCGATTGCTGTTGTGGCAGATGGACATGGCAGCGCCAAGCATTTCCGCAGCGATGTAGGTTCAAGGATTGCTGTAAAGATTACGACAAAGTTATTGAAAAATTATATGAACCGTCCAGACTTTAAGGAGCAGTTTTTTAAACATCCCGAATTTATTCTGGCACAGATGGAAAAGCAGATTCTTATGAAATGGAGAGAGGCCGTAGAGGAATATCATTTAGAAAATCCATTGACCGAGGAAGAAGAGAATAAGATTCCGGAAAAGGCAAAAGGAAAACTTAGAACTGCAGTCATTTACGGAAGTACCGTACTGGCAGCCGTTTTGACAAAAGATTTTTCCTATGGAATGATTCTTGGCGATGGTGGATTTGTTGTACTCGGAGGAGATAAGGAACTGTATATTCCGCTCGAGGACAAAAATTCCCATGCAAACTACACCTCTTCCCTCTGCAATACCGATGCGATTCATTTCTTTGAACACTGGTATACCACAGAAACAGTAAAAGCATTATTCGTATCCACAGACGGGTTATTCAAATCATTTGCAAGCGAAGAAGACTTTTTGAAATATCATGGATTGCTTTCTCACATGTTTCATGATACGGAAAAAATGCAAAAAAGTTTAAAGCGGAATTTTGAAAAAAGGACAAGAGAAGGCAGCGGTGACGATATATCCATTGCTTTCGTTTATCAGGAAGGAGAGGAAGCAGAATGAAAAAAGAAGCAAGCGTAATTCTGGCAAAATGTGCTCAGGATAAGCTTTACGGAATCCGAATTGAAAAAAGAGATAATGACTGGGTTCGTACCTGGGCATTTAAATTAAAAGAAGAAACAGCAGAAAAAGAAGGCTTCGATAAAATCAACTTTACCGGAAGTTTCTACACTGACGAAGAATATCCAGGCTGCCCTTACTGCGGCGCAAAGAAATGTTTTGTCTGCGGAAACTGCGGTAAGGTAAGCTGTTATGACGGCTCCGATAAGGTAGTTTGTAACTGGTGCGGTTCGAATGGAACTGCGGCAGATGATGATGGCAAACTCGATGTTTCTGGAGGCGGCTTCTAAAATAGGAATTTGCCGCAGGCAAAAGCAAAACAGACGCTCTCAAAGTGAGAAGATATCCTATATTTGTGACTCTATCACTGCGGGTTGAATATTCGCCTAAGGGCTCGCATTCAATCCTCGCTCTGAAAAAATAGTATTTGTTCTCTAATTCTTCTTTTTAAAGCTCGTCTTTATCAGACCAGAGAACTACCATTTGCCAAATACAACTTTTGAGTAAGCAGAATACGACAGTCTGAATGCCCTTTGTCTTTCTGAACTGTCAAAGACAGGAAACTAAGGAATATGCTATGCCAATCTGTGGCCTGGGAGCAAGTGTTGGATACGAGCGCGTAAGCGAGCATTCAACATGCCGCGACGAAAGTCACAGATTGGCATAGCATATTCCTTAGTTTCCGTCTGTTTTGCCAATTAGAAAGAAAGGAGATACAAATGTCATTATTCAAAAGAAAACCCTGGACTGGAAAGACCGAGCTTCTCTTTTCCGATAAAGCATTGACAGCGTTGATTCTGCCTTTGTTTCTGGAGCAGCTTCTAAGTGTCTTTGTCGGCCTTTCCGATTCAATTATGGTAGCGCAGGTTGGTGAAGCGGCGGTGTCCGCAGTTTCACTGGTTGATTCAATTGCCATCCTGCTTATCAATATTTTTAATGCACTGGCAACAGGAGGAGCTGTTGTTTCGGGACAATATCTTGGTGCCAAAGATAAGAAAAAGGCTGCCTATGCCGGAAGACAGATGATGCAGTTTATGGTGTGGATGTCTATAGCCATTATGTTACTTATCTATCTTGGTAAATATTTTATTTTACATACAGTTTTTGGCTCGATCGAGGCAGATGTTATGGCGAATTGTAATACATATTTGCTGATATCTGCAGCTTCGATTCCTTTTCTTGGAGTGTATTGCGGTGGAGCGGCTCTGTTTCGTGCAATGGGAAATTCAAAAACTTCGATGTATGTTTCCTGTATTATGAATGTGATTAACGTAAGTGGAAATGCTATCCTCGTATTTGGCTTTCATAGAGGGGTAGAAGGTGTTGCGATACCAACATTATTATCCCGTGTGGTAGCTGCATTTTTGATGGTATGGCTTTTACATGATGAGAAGCATATACTTACATTGAAGGGAATGAATCTGTTTAAATTTGACGGGAAAATGATTCGAAAAATCCTTCATATTGGCGTGCCAAATGGCATAGAAAATAGTATGTTTCAGCTTGGGAAAATCCTTCTTTTAAGCTTGATCTCCACGTTTGGAACGGCATCTATCGCAGCGAATGCCGTAAGTAATTCGCTGGCATATTTTGAAATCCTGCCAGGAATGGCATTGGGGCTTGCAACTGTGACAGTAATCAGCCGATGTGTCGGTGCGGGAGATTATCCACAGGCAGAATACTTTGCGAAACGTCTGTTAAAATTCACCTACACTTGTATGTGGATTACCTGCATCGTTATGATGCTCTTGTTACCATTTATGTTGAAAATCTATAATTTATCCCCCGAAACAAGCGGTTATGCAACGCAGATTATGATACTCCACAGTATCATGGCAATGATATTCTGGCCGGCTGCATTTGCCCTGCCAAATGTATTTCGTGCCGCAAATGATGTCCGTTTTACGATGGTTGTCGGCGTAACTTCTATGTGGCTGTTCCGTATTGCCTGTGCCTTTATTTTTGGAAAATATATGGGATTTGGCGTATTTGGCGCATGGATTGCGATGGTACTTGACTGGGTGGTCAGAGCGATATTCTATGTGATTCATTATCGATGTGGAAAATGGAAAGAAAAATCGTTATAGAAATGGCAAATGTGAAATTTTTATGTTAGAATTGTATTTCTAGGAGTTGTTTGGTATAATTTAGCATAAATAAAATAAGTGTAGTAATACATATTTTAGAAAGAGATTAAATCTTTTTCTGAAAAAATTGGGAGACTTAAGTTATGAAAGAGACAATGAAAGACATTATTTTAAACGCTTCCGCCGATATGACGGAAAGCTGCCATAAAACTGATTTTATCGTATCAAGAGGGGAGAGATGCCTTCCTGACCGTTCCTGTATTATTCGTATTTTAAAGGATTTAAAGAGAGTAATGTTTCCGGGATATTTTGGTGAGGAGAATATTGCACTCATTTCACCACAGTATTTTATTGGTGACCGCCTGATAGATATTTATGGCAAGTTAAAACCACAGGTTGAAATTTCTCTATATTACAGAGATTTTGAAAAATATACACAGGAAGAAATCAGTGAACGTGCAGAAGAAGTCTGTGAGACGTTCTTTAAAAAACTTCCATATGTACAGCAGATGCTTCTGAAAGATGTGCAGGCTGGATTTGACGGTGACCCTGCTGCAAAGAGCAGAGAAGATGTAGTTATTTCTTATCCAGGATTATTTGCTATTTTTGTATACAGAATCGCACATGAACTCTACGTACAGGATGTGCCATTCCTGCCTCGAATTATGACAGAGTACGCACACAGCCGTACAGGAATCGATATTAACTCCGGCGCACAGATTGGAGAGTACTTCTTCATTGACCACGGAACCGGCGTTGTAATCGGTGAGACAACAGAAATCGGTAATAACGTGAAGCTGTATCAGGGAGTAACATTAGGAGCGCTCTCAACAAGAAGCGGACAGAAATTAAAAGGCAAGAAGAGACATCCAACCATTAAAGACAACGTTACTGTATATTCTGGAGCAAGTATTCTTGGCGGCGAGACAGAAATCGGCGAGGGTGTTATCGTAGCTGGTGGAGCATTCGTAACCAAGTCTGTTCCAGCACATACAAAGGTAATCGTAAAGAACCCTGAAATCAAAATCAAAGATTCTGATGAGAAGATTGAACTTCAGACAACGGAGAACAAGGAAGGAATCTGGGAGATTTAACGAAAGGGATTTCTTAACGAGAGTTTTGTTTCATTAGCATAGTATAATCAGATATTTTATCTGCGGCGTTGCAATATGCCGCAGATTGCATTGCTAGAGCATTTTTCAAACACGCTCTAAAGTAGAGCATTATTATTAATGTTCAGATTTTAACTTGATAGATGAAAGGAGCATCATCATAATATGAATAAAAAGTTTGTCGTTCACGCAAGAGTATTAAAAGCAATGTCTGATGAGAACAGACTTCGTATTCTTGATTTACTTCGTGAAAGGGAATATAATGCCAGCGAACTTTTAGACGAAATGGACTTTGGACAGTCCACACTGTCACACCACATGAGAATTTTACTGCAGGCAGGAGCAGTAAAGGCACGAAAGAATGGAAAATGGACATATTATAGCCTGAATAAAGAGATATTTTCCACTGTTTCAGAATGGATTGCAGAATACGGAGAATAAATATTTTGCATTTTTTATGAATTTTTATTCATTTCATATTGACAAAAAGTACTTTATACAGTAAAATATTAGACGTTGTAGCAATACAACGAATGCCCAGATAGCTCAGTTGGTAGAGCAGAGGACTGAAAATCCTCGTGTCACTGGTTCGATTCCGGTTCTGGGCATTTTTTTATTGCTTGTTTATGAAAAAGCTGACGAAGCTCGATAATGGATAATATATAAGAACTGTTTCGTATCACTGCACTCTTAATGCTCAGCCGCATTAAGAGCTTGCTCTAAAGTCACAGTTCTTATATATATTATCTATTATCGAGCTTCTGTTTTCTCAAAAAAGGCAATAAAGAATGCCAGAAGGAATCAAATTTAATAATATGAGTCACAGCAATTGAGGTTAATATTCACAGCATCTAGCTTGTGAAGTGGCAAACATGGAATATTCA
>ENA-OPSU01000957-OPSU01000957.1-human-gut-metagenome-genome-assembly--contig:-NODE-957-length-11170-cov-2.266757_pt1 | contig 11170 bp, 10 predicted proteins | sample MGYA00241811_ERZ501913 | MGnify/ENA primary metagenome ERZ501913 (study PRJEB25962, sample SAMEA2042113) | human gut metagenome | biome: human gut; feature: human-associated habitat; material: faeces...
CTAAAAAATTTATTGATTTTGTTCCATTGTGCTAAACGCTCCATTTTGCCCAATAAAGCAGAAACTTCGCAGAAACGAATGCGAAGTTTCTATGGTCAAAATTCCGCAGCACAAAGTCACAAAATTCAATAAATAATATTTCCGCTCACCGGCTACAGAGAGTTCTGCTGCTTCTGCTCTCTTTTTCTCCTTTTTGTACAAATTCCAAAGAACAATTACTAACAGAACCAACAATAGAAAGAACAGAAAAGATATTTCTCGTTCCTTTATATATCCCAATATCATACTCATTCAAAATCTGCCCCATTTATAAAATATTTAGCTATTTTCATTGAAATGTCCAACTATCCATTTATATGGTATCACAAGATAATGCAAAACTCAATATTTGACATTTTCTGATTTGCGAAGCAAAACTGATGTTCTCGAAGGGCAGCCGAGCAATAGAACCCCTATATGCCCTATTTCCTAATCACACTAATACAGGTGCCGAGACAGTCTACTTCATCCATTCGCCGAAGCAGCATATCTTTCCCTCTTCCATTCAGGCATTTTAAACAGTACATTTCTCCTTCCATTTTAAAATAGCGGAAATAAGCTTTCATTCCATCTGTAAAGACGGCGCATTCTCCTAATTCAGGAAAACGATTCTCTAATAATATCCTGTCTCCTTTACAATATGCAGGAGCAAAGTTATTATTAGTAATCTCAATAGCCAGATAAACCTTTTTAATCATTGTGTATTCGTCTTCTACCGTACAACTATTGTAATCAATACCATCTCCAATACGGCCTACTGGAATAAAACATGGGATTCTGTGTTTCATTTTACGCAAATTCAATCTTTCTTTTCTTGCTGCCTTACATTCTAACCGGGCAACTAAACGAATAATTGCCTTTCCATGATTCCCACACTCTCTATAATTTTCAAGAAGTTCTTCCTCTATGCCCTCCTGTCCTTCTGAATTCTCCGCCTCTTCCTCTGTCGTACTCATATCTTTTAATAAATACTCAACGGTAACTTCAAGCGCACTTGCTAATTGAAAAGCAGTCGATACTTTTGGATCTTTTACTTTTCTATAATAAATATTACGCAATGTCTCAAATGGAACTCCAGAAAGTTCCGCCAAATCCGTAAGGGATATATCCCTCTCAATCATTAATTCTCGAATCTTATCACTGAACATCTTGTCTCCCACGGGTCATTACTGACATAACTTTTTAAAAACTTTTATAATTGTTATGTTATTCCTAATATTTTATTATGTCAATATACATATTAAAATGTAAAAGATAACAAAAAGGAAGGGGATATAATATATGTCTAACGTTTTTATTGATTTTGCGGGAATTTTCCATGTTAAAGATGACCTTTTCAGATTTATCGACACTATGGAAGATCATCAAAAAGTACTTATTTTTACTATAAACAGTGAAAATGATTTTAAAAATGTTTTACGCATCGAAACCTCAGGAATTCAAAAACTTTTGATGCAAATCGGAATTCCCGCTAATATGCTTGGTTTTTCTTACATAGTAACCGCATTAGAACTTATCGCACTTGATCCTGATTATTTAAACCACATTACAAAAGGGTTATATGTCGATGTTGCTAAAAAATGTTCGAGTACAGCCGCCCGGGTCGAACGAAACATTCGGCATGCAATTGAAATTGGATTTTTAAAAGGTGATTTAGAAGAGATTGAGAAAATTTTTCATTGCTCCTCTTATTCAGATAAAGGAGCTCCGACGAATTCTAAGTTCCTTGCGGAGGTTTATTATTATATGGTGAATAATGAATTGTAGTTTACTGTTCCATTCGGTAAGCAAATGGCTAAACAGACGAATCCATGAAATAAAATAATCCATATCTGCGACTAAAGCCACAGATATGGATTATTTTATTTCATGGATTCGTCTGTTTGTCCGTTATTTAATGAATTAAATCATCATTGTCTATGTTCCACAGAAGCAATCAGTTCTCCACCCTGTTCGTCAATGACAATCGTATCCTGTGGATATACCTCGCCGGAAAGTATCATTCTCGCAGCAAGGGTATCGACATGTTTTGTCAGATATCTCTTCAATGGACGTGCACCGTATGCCGGTTCGTATCCATGTTCGATAACATAACTCTTGGCAGCATCGGTAAGATGAATAGAAAGTTCCTTGTCTTCAAGACGTTTGTTGACATCGGCAAGCATAAGCTCAATAATGCCTCCGATATTGTCTTTGGTAAGAGGTTTAAACATGATAATCTCATCAAGACGATTCAAAAACTCTGGTCTAAAGTGGGAACGCAGGTCATTCATGACCATAGTTTCTGCATCGGTCTTGATGTTGCCATTTTCATCGATTCCTTCGAGCAGATACTGGGAACCGATATTGGAGGTCATGATTAATATCGTGTTCTTAAAGTCTACTGTTCTGCCCTGAGAATCGGTGATGTGCCCATCATCAAGTACCTGTAATAGCACATTAAATACATCGGGATGTGCCTTTTCTATTTCATCAAAAAGAACAACTGAGTATGGTTTTCTTCTGACGGCTTCGGTAAGCTGACCGCCCTCTTCATATCCTACATATCCTGGAGGCGCTCCGATCAGGCGAGATACGGAATATTTCTCCATATACTCACTCATATCAATACGAACCATGTTCTGTTCGTTATCAAACAGGCTTGCGGCAAGTGCTTTCGCAAGTTCTGTCTTACCTACACCAGTAGGTCCGAGGAACATAAAGGAACCGATTGGCTTTGTCGGATCTTTAATTCCTGCTTTCGAACGGATAATGGCTTCAGTAACCTTTTCCACACCTTCATCCTGACCGACAACTCGTTTATGGAGTTCCTTATCAAGATTCAATGTCTTATTTCTCTCACTCTCGGTAAGTTTTGCTACCGGAATACCCGTCCAGCGGCTGATGATCGTTGCGATTTCATCATCAGTTACAGATTCATGAACCATAGAAGATTCTCTCTTCTTTGCACTTTCTTCCGCTTCCTCTAACTGTCTTTGCAATTCTGGCAATTTACCATATTGTAATTCTGCTGCTTTATTTAAATCATAATTGCGCTGTGCAATCTGAATCTCATTATTTAAACTTTCGATTTCTTCCTTTAACTTGGAAACACGCTCTACTGCGGATTTCTCCTGATCCCAGGAAGCCTTTTTCGACTTAAATTCCTCACGTAATTCGGCGAGTTCCTTTTGCAGATTTTCAAGACGTTCTACACTAAGACGATCCGTTTCTTTCTTTAAGGCTGCTTCCTCGATTTCTAACTGCATAATCTTTCTCTGCACTTCATCAAGGTCGGCCGGAAGGGAATCTAATTCTGTCTTAATCATCGCACATGCTTCATCCACAAGGTCGATTGCCTTATCTGGGAGGAAACGGTCGGTAATATAACGGTTAGATAAAACAGCGGCACTTACTAAGGCACTGTCTGCAATCTTTACACCGTGATATACTTCGTAGCGGTCTTTTAATCCTCTCAAAATAGAAATCGTATCTTCTACCGTAGGTTCATCGACCATAACCGGCTGAAAACGACGCTCCAATGCGGCATCTTTTTCAATATACTGACGGTATTCATTCAGTGTTGTAGCACCGATACAGTGAAGTTCCCCTCTGGCAAGCATTGGCTTTAACAGGTTTCCGGCATCCATCGCACCGTCGGTCTTACCAGCACCAACAATCGTGTGCAGCTCATCAATGAATAAAAGAATCTGTCCATCGCTGGCTTTGATTTCTTCAAGAACTGCTTTTAAACGTTCCTCAAACTCACCACGATATTTCGCTCCTGCTACTAAAGAACCCATATCAAGGGCAAATAATTTCTTATCCTTTAAAGAATCTGGCACATCACCTTTCACGATACGCTGTGCAAGACCTTCAACAACAGCTGTTTTACCAACACCAGGTTCACCAATCAATACCGGGTTATTCTTTGTCTTTCTGGAAAGAATACGAACGACATTACGAATCTCGCTGTCTCGTCCGATAACCGGGTCAAGCTTCTGCTGTTTAGCTCTCTCTACAAGGTCATAACCATACTTCTCCAATGTCTCATAAGTGGCTTCTGGGTTATCACTGACAACCTTCTGGTTACCTCTTACTGTAGACAATGCCTGAAGAAAACGCTCTCTTGTAATTCCATATGCCTGAAACAATTTCTTAATCTCTGTATTCGGATACTTCATTAAAGAAAGGAAAAGATGCTCTACAGAAACATACTCATCTCCCATTGCCTTAGCTTCATCCTCCGCACTCACAAGTACCTGATTCAAAGACTTACTGATATAAGTCTGTCCACCGGAAACTTTTGGCTTCTTCTCAACTGCCTGCTGTACCTGTGACAGAAATGCTTCTTTATTCACTTCCATCTTTTCAATTAATTTTAAAATCAGGCTATCCTCAATCGTAAGCAGGCTATATAAAAAATGTTCCTGATCGATTTCCGGGCTGCCATACTGATAAGCCAGTTTCTCACAGTTATTTACTGCTTCTAATGACTTTTGCGTAAATTTATTTATATTCATATAAGTTCCTCCTAACCCGAAGATGCTTATTTGTTCTACACTTCGTATAACATATATATATCACTATCTGTTAGCCATGTCAAGAGACGAGTGCTAATTTTTTGAGATTTTTTGGTGAAGCTTTGATTTTACGGGCTTCACAGGGATTTCTCACTTGCTTTCGCACTCGATTTTCTTGATTTGACCACATTTTTACGACAAGTCTTTGGAAAAATATATTCGTCTGATTTTCTTACCACATTTTACGACACAGTTTTATTGTGGGATAAGAATGTCATTAATGATTAACACACAGATTGCTGGAAATGCGTAATGCAATAGTAAAATATCACAAAAATCGAATGCAAATTTTGTAATGGGTTATGCGCTTAACCTTTGTAAATTCCACATTTATAATGTACCATATAATCATAATATTGCAGAAGAAGGGATGAAAAAGGATATTTTCTTATGATAAAAATGACATCTGATATCAAAGGAATTCCGGTATTTGCATCCATGTGGAATATGGATGGACTGATTCTGATTAGATTTTGTAAAGTTGATTATGAAAATCTTAGAAATCCGATATAATTGATTACCGCAAATTTATATTCTAATACCTTTTCCTGTTTGTTATCACCCAAGTGCCACATCCAGAATCATCATTAAACTAAACCCAACTGCAAAGAAAACCGTACCAATATCCGAGTGCTCTCCCTGCGACATTTCAGGGATTAGTTCTTCAACCACGACATAAAGCATAGCTCCTGCTGCAAAGCTCAGCAAATATGGTAATGCCGGGATTATCAGCTGTGCAGCAATAATTGTCAATACTGCGCCAATCGGTTCGACCACCCCTGAAAGTACACCACCTAAAAATGCCTTTCCCTTACTTTCTCCCTCTGCCCTAAGCGGCATGGATATAATTGCTCCTTCCGGGAAATTCTGAATAGCAATTCCAAGTGATAACGCAAGTGCACTTGTTGCTGTAATCTGTGCATTTTCAGCAAGAAATCCTGCATACATTACACCGACTGCCATACCTTCAGGGATGTTATGTAATGTAACTGCCAACACCATCATTGTAGTACGGCCAAGCCTGCTTTTCGGTCCCTCTGCCTGATCACTTCCAACATGAAGATGCGGAATCAAATGATCAAGTGTGAGTAAAAACAATATACCAATCCAGAACCCAGCAACTGCCGGAACAAATGACAAATCTCCCATCTTCTCCGATTGTTTCATGGCCGGAATTAGAAGACTCCAGATTGAAGCAGCAACCATTACACCTGCTGCAAATCCTGTAAGTGCACGTTGCACTGATTTGCTAAATGTTGTTCTCATAAAAAACACACATGCTGCACCCAGCGTTGTTCCAACAAATGGAATCAATATGCCAAAAAAAGTATTCATTCGCTTTTCACTTTCCTTTCTTTAAAACCGGAATAACTACTATTTTGTAGTCCTTCATACTATTTTTGATATTAGTTGCAACTAACCATTATGTATAAAAGAAACCATGCGAAAGTAAAACTGTAATTCCACACGGTTTTTTTCTGTCTTTTTAGTATATCACTTACGGAATGATATAACAACAGAATTCTTTTTCATTCTGCTATACCTCTGTTATTCTTTTCCCGCTGACACATCTGCTTACCATCACAGAATTTTCGGATTGTATCCATCAGTTCCGGTACATTTAATGGTTTTGACAGATGTGCATTCATCCCTGCCTCCATCGTCTTTTTTTATCTTCTGCAAAAGCATTGGCTGTCATAGCTATAATCGGTATGCACGCTTTATCCTTATCTGGCAAATTTCTGATTGTCTGTGTTGCTTTATAACCGTCCATTTGCGGCATCTGGATATCCATGAAGATCATATCATATGTTCCTGCCGGCATTTTCAGTATTCTGTTCACACACTGAATACCATTCTCCACACGTTCTATCCTAAGACCGGCACGCTCAAGTATTGCCTCTGCAATCTCTGCATTTAAATCATTATCCTCCGCTAAAAGGATATTCCTGCCTTCAAGGATTTCATTTCCTGTTCCAGACTCTTCAATATGCTTTTTTACATAATATCTTTCATCCGCTATCCTGTGTTTTAATGTAACTGTAAAGGTACTGCCCTTGCCAAGCTCACTCTCTACATCTATTGTTCCACCAAGCAGGTCAACATAATTCTTGACTATTGACATGCCCAGTCCGGTTCCTGCGATTTTGCTCTTTGTGGTGTTCTTCTCACGCGTGAATGCTTCGAAAATCTTTGTCAGATAATCCTGACTCATACCGATTCCGGTATCGCTGATTCTGATCCTCACTATCATGTATCCAGACTCATCACAAGGTAATTCATCTACATATACCATAACAGAACCACCTGCTGGAGTATATTTTATAGCATTGCTCAGAATATTGACCAATATTTCTTTTACCTTGGTAACATCTGTCAATACATGCTCATGCTCTACATTCATCGTGTAATGAAGCGAAATATTCTTTTTCCTTGCTTTCTCATCAAATACTGCAAACAAAGATTTCCAGACATCTTCAATCCGGCAGTAATTCTCATCAATCTCCATCCTTCCGCTCTCAATCCGGGCCATATCCAATACATTATTTATGATTGACAGAAGAAGATTTCCAGACTGCTGCAGTTTTTCCAGATGTTCCAAAACTTCAGGTATGTCTTTTCCATTTAGTTCATTCTCCATAAGCTGTGCATAACCCAGAATTACATTCATAGGAGTACGGATATCATGTGACATATTGTTAAGAAAACTGGTCTTTGCGAGACTGGCATCCTCTGCTTTTTTCAAAGCGATTTCCAGTTTCTCATTAAGTTTTTGTGTATCATTTGCAGCAAGCTTTGCGGCAGCTTCTGCTTTCCTTGCCTTGCGTAAAAGTACGAGGATAATAACAATGATGCTGAGTGCAGAGAATCCTGTGGCGAGAAAAAAAGCAAGCATATTGTCTTTTACAAAGTCCAAAAATGTTACCTTATCTGCCGTACTGTCATAGATAGCAAGTGCGCTTGTAAGCATGCCAGACGGCATGCCCTTTAAAGTTTTATTCAGTATCGACAAAAGAGTTTCCTCTCCACCTTTTACTGCAAAGCATGCCTCCATTGTTTTTGTAAGTGGAACACTCTTGAAATCTCGATTGTTATCATATACCATCGCCTGACTTGCTCCCATGAGAAAACAGTCTGCTTTTTCATTAGTAATCATTTCAGCAGCCTCCTCAAACGAATCATAATCCACAAGATTCCATTGTGGATAACTAAAGGTAAGCTGCTGTTTTAAAGCTTCTTTTTCCTTTGGCACAGCTACTGTATACACATTACCCTCGTCAAAATTTTTCTCATCAGTTACTGCCATAAGATTGTAGGTCCAGGCTGTGTTTGTAAGTGCATAGCCTTTTTTTTCTGCAATATCAGGATTTCTGCCGGCATAAAAAATCATGTCAATTTCATGATTCTGCAGTGCCTGAAGCATTTCATCATAATCATCATAGTCCTGTATATTAAATTTCAGCGTCTGATTTCCCAGACAGTCTTTGGCATAGGACATATTCTGGTAGCATACCGGTAAGTTTTCCAGTTGTTTCGTCCATGGAAAAGATTGCCGGATCATTGTTCAAAAATCCCATCCGGATGTCACCATGTTCTTCCAGCCAGGATTTTTCTCCACCTGTAAGACTCTGATTATAATCAAGAGTAAAATACAAAAGCATCAATCTCATGATTCGCTAATTTCTTTTCGACATCATTATCATTATTCACATTTACATGCTCTGTATGTATACCATTTTTATTTTCCCATTCTGTCAGCATAATTTCTGGCTCTGTATCCATGAGCACACCTACACGTTTCCCGTCCATAAACTTAAAATCAGACATCCCAATATCCATATTCGATAAATCAGCATAAAGAATATATTTTTCCTCACCCATCGGTTCATCCGAAAAAAGCATCTTTTGTGCACGTTCATCGCTGTAAGAGATATCACCCATAATATCAATCTCACCATTTTCAAGCTTATCAAAACAGTCAGACCAGTCACATTTCACATACTCAAATTTCCATTCGGTATAACCTGCCAGAGCCTGCATGAGTTCGTAGCCATATCCTCGTCTTACACCGTTTTTGTCGACATAATTAAAGGTATCCTCAAATGAGCCGACACGAATGGTCTGTGCCTGTTTTTCATCATTATTCGTTTCAGCGGCCTGGCTGTGTACTGATAACATCATCCACATTCCCAGAACTAGCAATATACATACAAATAGTACGGCTGATTTTTTTCTACTTTTATCCATATTCCTTATTTCCTTTATCCGTGCGGATTTTCTGAAGTTCCAAACACCTGATCAAACACGCTCTAATCCAGCAGGTTGTTGTGTAAAGTACTGATTAACTCTTCTATAACTATCGGTTTGGATAAGAATCCATCCATGCCATATTCCAAGGCTTTCTTCCTGTCCTCATCAAAGGCATTAGCAGTCATGGCAAGGAATGGTGATTCCCGACAGTGCCGGATCATCCAGCGCACGAATCTGACGGGTGGCCTCGTATCCATTCATTACCGGCATCTGCACATCCATCAGCACCAGATCATACTTACCTGGAGTCGAATTCTTAACTTTCTCCACTGCCTCTGCGCCATTTTCGGCAGTATCAACCAGAAATCCATATTCTTTCAGAATTTCCACCGCAATTTCACTGTTCAGTTCGTTATCTTCCACAAGTAGTATACATCTGCCTCTGAAATCTGAACCTGCTTCTGGAAGAATTGAATCTTCTACTTCAGCCTGACTCTGGCCGATAGCAGTCATCAAGGTATCTCTGATATCTGACATGAACAGCGGTTTCGCACAGAATGCAGTCACCCCTGCTGCTCTGGCTTCTGCCTCGATATCTGACCAATCATATGCGGTCAGGATAATGATCGGTGTATCATCACCAAGGCTGCGGATCTGACGGGTGACTTCAATACCATTCATATCTGGCAGACGCCAGTCAATGATATAAGCGTGGAACGCATCTCCTAGTTCCATAGACTGCCGTGCACGGAGAACAGCTTCCTTGCCGGAAAGTGTCCATTCCGAACGCATTCCGACCCTTACAAGCATTTTTGTCACACTGTCACAGGTATTAAAGTCATCATCTACAACCAGTGCCTTAAGCCCTTCCAGTTCTGCGATTTTCTCTATACGTTGGCGCTCAGACTGAATCCGTAATGGCAGACAGACAATAAATTCGGTACCTTTGCCCTGTTCTGTCTGAACCTCAATGGTTCCGCCCATCATATCCACAATATTCTTGGTGATTGCCATGCCAAGCCCTGTGCCCTGGGTTCTGCTCACAGTGGAAGTCCTCTCCCTCTCAAAAGGAGAAAAAATTTTCTGCACGAATTCCTGACTCATACCGATTCCGGTATCCTTTACCCGGATCTCATACAGCTTGCTGCCTTTTACTGCCTTCGGATACTGTTTCAGCCGGACAGAAACGGTTCCTCCTGCAGGTGTAAACTTAACCGCATTAGACAAAAGATTCAGCAGCACCTGGTTCAGCCGAGTCTTGTCACAGTAAACATCTTCATTTGTAACATCCATGACATCCATATAAAGTTCCAGCTGCTTCGCATGGATTTGCCCACTGATGATCGTCTTCAGATCATGAAGCACATCCGACAGACTGACCTCTGTCTCTTCCAGATGTATCTTTCCACTCTCAATCCGGCTCATATCCAATATATCATTGATCAATGAGAGCAGATGGTTACTGGAGGAAAGAATCTTACCCAGATAATCCTGGACTCTTTCCTGATTATCAATATTACTTACAGCCAGTGTGGTAAAACCGATAATCGCATTCATTGGTGTCCGGATATCGTGAGACATATTAGAAAGGAAAGTACTCTTTGCCTGGTTTGCTGTCTCCGCCGCATGTACCGCCTCAGAAAGTGCCTGGTTCATTTTCCAGTCAGAGGTACGATCCGACATAACCAGGATATATTTCCTTTTTCCGTTTACCTCACTGCCCATTACAATATTATGGAACCAGCGTTTTTCCCCTGTCTTCAGATGAACATATTCAAAATCCCATTCCCTCTGCTCATGAACCTGGATTTTCTCCATATAATTTTTCTCCGAATCTTCCTGTTCCTCTGGATGTAGTTTTCCCAGAATACAAATATCTTTACGAATCTGTTCTACCGTAATACCCAGCAGCTTTTCCGCATTTGGGCTGACGTAATCTGCCTGATATGTTTTTGCATCCAGCATCAGAAAGACGTCATCTACATTCATTGAAAGCTTTTGAAACAGCTCGTCCCTGTACAGAATCTCCGTATCCTTTTTCCTGAGGTTTATTCTGCCTTTTTGAATAATAAAACTAATAAGTAAAGCGGCAATACAGAGCACGACCGCACCAACAAGAAGTATCGTACTACGCTGCAGACTGTTCATACTGGCATTGACGATATCCGCCTGGACAAGTCCCAAAAACATCCAGTCCTAAATATCTGATTTTTCATAGACCAGATAATAGTTTCTTCCATCCAGATTTAGCAGCATTGCATCGGTACGTCTTGCTTTAAACTTCTCTGAAAGTTCATTAATTTCTTTTTCGGACATAT
>ENA-OPSU01000966-OPSU01000966.1-human-gut-metagenome-genome-assembly--contig:-NODE-966-length-11071-cov-2.459332_pt1 | contig 11071 bp, 10 predicted proteins | sample MGYA00241811_ERZ501913 | MGnify/ENA primary metagenome ERZ501913 (study PRJEB25962, sample SAMEA2042113) | human gut metagenome | biome: human gut; feature: human-associated habitat; material: faeces...
TGCCTGACTGTGAAGAAGCGACCAAGAACGGATATATAGATGCCTCCGATGCACATTTCATCGGGTCATTTACAAAAACATGTGTAACAGCACCAATAAGTTTCCCATTCTGCAAGATTGGACTGCCACTCATTCCCTGTATGATCCCGTTGGTAAGTTTTAATAATTCTTTGTCTGTCACTTCAATCTCCATACTTTTTAACACATCCTTGTCGGATGGCACGATCTTATTGATCTGGATCTCATATTGTTTCATAGTACCGCTTACATTGGAGAGAATATAAGCTTTCCCTGGTTTGATATCTTGACGATATCCTATCTTGTATGCTTTTTGTTGTTTCTTTGGTATGGTTCCATAAATTCCTTTTTCCGTATTTTTTTTGATGGAACCTAAAATATTCTCTTCCTTGTATTCAATACTTCCAACAATCTCTCCCGGCGTTCCTGATTTTCCTTTTTTAATGGAATAAATCTGTGGATCCAGCAAAAGACCACCTTTGATCTTTAAAAGTGTGCCTGTATCCATATCATAAATACCGTGTCCCAACCCTCCAAATGACGTACCTTTTACATAAGTCATCGTACCGATTCCCTGCGTGTTATCCCTGATCCATGTTCCAATTTTATACATGTGATCCGTCTTTGAACGTTCTGGCTTGATCTTGATCTGCATCATCTTTGCCTTTCTTTGGACTGTTAATATTACAGATTCTCCTTGACCTTGATTGATTTTTTCGATGAATTGTTTTTTTGATACAATATCTTTTCCATCAATCTTTTTGATATAATCTCCACGATATAATTTATTTTTACTCGGTGCATATTCCATGCTGTTTTCTCCAGTAAACTGATCCGTATCAAGCACAAACAATCCATCTGTTTCTACATAAACACCGATCACTTCACCGCTTGGCGTGATCTTTTGGTCATCTACGACCTTCACTTTAATCTTCTTTAATGGAATCGCACCAAATAAATTGGTTTTCATTTCATACTGACCCATGTGACATTGTTTGAATACAATGGGCTGATTTAATCGTATCGTTTGATGATCAATCGTTGCACTGACTGGTACGTCATAACAAAGAGAGACTGTTTCGCTCTTGTTGATATGAATCGTATCTGGAAGTCTTGCATTGCAGTATTTTATATAAACTGCAGTTATTGCGATTAAATTGATCATAAAAAGTAGAATTAAAAATTTGCGGTAAGTGTATTTTTTCATATTTTTCCTCCTAAAAAAGGACATATCGTCATTGATATATCCTTTTTATTATATGAAGATCACCGCTTACATACTCAGTATAATTTTGTTTCATCTGCCAAAGATTTCATTTCTTTTGCATGTTCCATAGACGTTTCACTCCATTGATCCCCACTGATCATTCTTGAAATTTCTTTTAACGATTCTGATTCATTTAATTTTCGGATCATTGTCTGCGTATTCTTCTGATCGGTTTGTTTTCTAATGAAGTAGTGACTATCTGCCATCGCTGCGATCTGTGGAAGATGTGTGATCGCGATCACCTGATGATCCTTTGAGATCACTGCCATCTTTTTAGCTACACGATTGGCAGTTTCCCCACTGATCCCAGTATCAATTTCGTCAAAGATCAACGTATCTACTCCATCTGCCTGTGCTGCTACTGATTTGAGTGCAAGCATGATTCTTGATAATTCACCACCAGATGCTACTTCTTGTACCGGACGCATTGGAAGACCTGGATTGGTCGATATCATAAAACGGATCTGATCCATTCCATCTGCTGAAATCTGGTCTTTTTTCGTAACTTCGATTTCAAATCTGACATCTAAAAAGTTCAGATCTTCTAATGCTTTTGTGATATTGCTTCCAAGTGTCTTTGCTACCTTACATCTTTGTTCTGACAGATTCTTTGCTTCCTTAAGATATCGTTCCCTGATGCGTTCCTGTTCATTCTTTAATATTTCAATCTCATGTTCTGCATCACACAACATATTATATCGTTTTTCTGCCTTTTGTCCATATGCTGTAACATCTTCAATCGATGGACCATATTTGTCTTTTAAAGAATTAATAACATTCAGACGTTCTTCCACTTCCTGATACGTCTGCTCATCAAATTCCATATTCTCCATATATGTCGTCAATTCTTGATGAAAACCATTTAACAGATCTTCCACTGACAACAGTTGTTCATAAAATTCTGAGATCTGAGGATCTAAATGACTGATCTCCTGCATTCTTCTTATGCTTTCACTTAACTGATTGCCAATCGATGTTTCTTCCTCATATCCCGTCAGCATACGTGCTGCCTGACAAGAAATAATGATATCTCGGCTATGGACGATCTTTTGATATACCGTTTCTAATTCCTCGTCTTCTCCTTTGACAAGATTGGCATTCTCAATCTCTGAAATCTCATGTTTTAAGAAGTCCATCTCTCTTAATCTTTGCTGGTCATCTATTGATATTTCTTTTATCTTTGTTGAAATCTCGTGATATTCTCCTGCAAGATTTTTGCACTGTTCTAAGGAATATCTTGCGTTTTCAGGTAAAAAATGATCCATCATACTTAAATGATTTTTCTCTTTTAACAGTACTTGATGTTCTTGCTGACCATGCAGATCAAATAAACGTCTGGAAACTTCTCTTAACGTATTGAGTGTCACCGTACTATCATTAATCTTATTAATACTTCTCTTCTCGTTGATCACACGTTTGATGAAGATCTGGCCGTCTTCTACTTCCAGATCCAGAGCTTCGATTTCTTTGATCAGCTTTTGATCTTCAATCCAAAAAAGCAGTTCAATGACTGCTTCTTTTGCTCCCGGTCGGATCATATCTTTTGATATTTTTTTCCCAAGTGCACTTTCTATAGAACCTATCAAGACAGATTTTCCTGCACCGGTTTCTCCAGTCAGTATATTCAAATGTTCATCAAATGTAATTTCTACTTCATCGATCAACGCAAGATTCTTTACATGTAAATTCTGAAGCATAGATTTCCTCTCTGTATATTTATTCTTTTAATTTTTTGATCATATGATCGATCTCAGCAATTGCAGTTCTTCCAATATTCTTATCTTTCATAACACACATGATCGTATCATCTCCCGCGATCGTACCAACCATTCCAATGATGTTTAAAGAATCAAGTGCAGCAGCAGACGCCATTGCCATTCCCGATACGGTTTTTACAACCAGCATATTCTCTGCTAGTTCCATGGAAATGATCGCTTCTGCTAATATCCTCTGATACTTTCTTGAAGTCTCATCTTCCTGATCGATCAGACAATAAATCTGCTTCCCATCTGCATCCGGTTTCTTGATTAATGCCAGTTCTCTGATATCTCTTGAAATCGTTGCCTGCGTTGTCTTAAAGCCAATCTGATTTAATCTTGACAGCAACTCTTCCTGTGTCTCAATTGGATATTGCTGAATCAATTCAATGATCGCTTCCTGCCTATTTTTCTTCATTCTGACCTCCAACTTTGATTCGAAGGATTCTGTAAAAGCTGTCTCCTTTCACTTTAATGATCCTTGCGATCTTCTTTGATTTACGCACCTGAAGAACATCTCCTGGCTGAAGTTTTCTCGCAACCTGACCGTCAAAGGTAACGTAGGCTTCCTCTAACTGAGATTCTCTCACGTTCTCAATATAAATATCAATCTCATCTTCTGGAGAAAGAACAAGACTGTTTGACTGCAGCGAATGTGGACAGATCGGAGTGATCAAAATAACATTTGCTTTTGGATTCACTACCGGCCCACCTGCTGATAAATTATATCCTGTAGATCCTGTCGGCGTCGAAACAATAATCCCATCTGCTTCATATACATCTAACAATTTGCCATTGACCATAATACGAAACGAGATGATTCTTGAAAAACCACTTCTTGCGATCACGACGTCATTGAGTGCTGGAAGATGATCTGTCTCATGATCCGCATGGATCACGCGCCCATCTAACATCATTCTCTCCTCGATCTGGAAAGTATCATTTAACAATCCGTCCAATCCGTCATAAAGTTTAGATAACTCAATCTCTGTTAAGAATCCTAAGGTACCGAGATTTACTCCAACCATCGGAATATCATGATCTACGATCAATCTTGCCGCATGAAGCATCGTCCCATCTCCACCTAAAACGATCACACACTCTGTGTCTTTTGTGATGCAGTTCATATCTTTTTGAACATGTCTTGTAAAATCACACATTCTCTGGCTGATTCCACCTTGTTTTTCAATATAATCCTGGATCTTTTTGGAAATACGCAGTCCTGGATCTTTTTTCTCGTTCGTTAAAATCAAAAAATTCTTCATGTTATTCCTTATTCTTTGCCAGATCCGCATGTGATGCATCCACCACTTCCTTGATCTGATCTGTCATTGTATGTCCATTCTCCATTGTCTCTGTTTTTCTCATATGTAATAAATACTCGATATTTCCCTCTGGACCTTTGATCGGAGAATAATCAAGGTGTAATAATTCAAACCCGTTCGTAGATGCGAAATCACAGATCTTCTCAATGACTTCTTCATGAACTTTTGGATCTCGTACAACACCTTTCTTTCCAACTTTTTCTCTTCCTGCTTCAAACTGCGGTTTGATCAGTGCAACAACTTCTCCTCCCGTATTCAAAATTCGATATACCGCTGGAAGAATCTTTGTCAGTGAAATAAAAGAAACATCAATAGATACAAACGATGCCTTTTCATCGATATCGTCTTCCGTCATATAACGCATATTCGTACGTTCCATACAAACAACTCTCTCATCGTTTCTTAGTTTCCAGTCCAACTGTCCATGCCCGACATCAACTGAATATACTTTCACTGCACCATTTTGCAACATACAGTCTGTAAATCCACCTGTAGATGCTCCAACATCCATGCAGACTTTGTCTTTTAATACAATATCAAAGTTCTTCATAGCCTTCTCAAGCTTTAATCCACCTCGACTGACATATTTTAAAGTTTTTCCCTTTACAATGATCTCCTGCTTTTCATCAAAAGTTGATCCTGCTTTATCCTCTCTCTGTCCATCTACAAAAACGATTCCTGACATAATGATCGCTTTTGCTTTTTCTCTGGAAGACGCAAGCCCTTTCTTGACAAGCAGTACATCTAAACGTTCTTTCTTCATTTTTCTATTCCTTCATCCATTGTCTGATGGAGTCTGCAATACTTTCTCCATCAATCTTCAACATTCTTCTTAACTCACTTACAGAACCATGTTCCACAAACTGGTCATCTATTCCAAGGCATCTGACTTCACCTTTGTAATCATGTTCACTCAGAAATTCATTCACCATCATTCCAAATCCGCCGTTTAATACGCCTTCTTCTGCGATCATGATCTTATCATAGGTCTGTGACAGTTTCATGATCAACTCCTGATCAAATGGTTTGATATATCTTGGATTAACTAAACCAATCTCATATCCTTCTTCTTTAAGGATCTTTTCCGCCTTGTCTGCCTCTTCAAAGATATTTCCAACTGCAATGATCACAGCTTCCTTTCCTTCTTTAAGTATCTGGCCTTTTCCATAGTGTAACTCTTCAAATTGATCTTCATACAAAGAGCTTGCTTCTCCTCTGGAATATTTGATCGCGGTCGGTCCTTTTGCATGATGGAGCGTATGTTTTAGCATCTCAGATAATTCCCTTCCGTTGATCGGAGCCATCACCGTCATATTTGGGATGATAGATAAATACGGAATATCAAAAATACCTTGATGAGTTTCTCCATCCGCTCCAACAAGTCCTGAGCGGTCCAATCCAAATATAACTGGATAATTCCCGATTGCCACATCATGTAAGATCTGATCAAAACCTCTTTGTAGAAATGTTGAATACACTGCAAATACAGGCTTTAGACCTCTTGATGCCATTCCGGCACAAAATGTAACTGCATGTTGTTCGGCAATCCCTACATCAAAGAAACGATCTGGAAAATGATTTTTAAACTTTCCAAGACCTGTTCCATCCGGCATTGCGGCAGTTACCGCAACAATCTTCTTATCTTTCTTCGCCTCTTTGATCAGTGTATCTGAAAATACCGCTGTGTTCGATGGATTGTCCGATTTCTTTAAAACTTCCCCTGTCTTTAAGGAAAATGGACTGATTCCGTGAAATTTGGCTGGATTCTGCTCCGCAGGACGATATCCTTTTCCTTTCTTCGTTACCACGTGAATAATGATCGGCTCATCTAATTGTTTCGCTCTATTTAACGTGTCTACCATCAAGGGAACATTATGCCCGTCAATAGGTCCAATATACGTGATCCCCATATCTTCAAAATACATTCCCGGAACAAATAATTGTTTGATCGAATCTTTTGATTTCTTAAGAATTGTTGTTAATTCCTTCCCGATTCCCGGAATTCTTAATAAGGATTGTTCCACATTTCCTTTAAATTCCACATATTCTTTTCTTGTTCGTACTTTATTCAAATACGCAGACATTCCACCGACATTCTCCGCAATAGACATCTTGTTATCGTTCAGGATAATGATCAGATTCTTCTTCTCCTTGCGTAGTCTTGCCATATTATTTAATGCTTCATATGCCATTCCGCCAGACAACGCACCATCTCCGATCACCGCAACAATCGTCTCATCCGTATGATTGATATCTCTTGCTGTAACCATCCCAAGCGCTGCTGATAACGACATGGAGCTGTGTCCACTGTGAAACGCATCACAATCGCTTTCTTTTCTCTTCGGGAATCCACTCATCCCATGAAATTGCCTCAGATTTTCAAATCCATTCTTTCTTCCTGTTAAGATCTTGTGCACATAAGACTGGTGTCCTACATCAAAGATCAGCTGGTCTTTTGGAAAATCCAAAACAAGATGCAGCGCCATCGTTAGTTCTACAATTCCAAGATTCGATGCCAGATGCCCCCCTGTGCGACTGACATTTCTTAATAGAAAACGACGTATATCTTTCGCCAGAAGTTTATAGTCCTCTGGCTGAATCTGTTTAATATCATTCGGATCATTAATATACTCTAGCATAATGCTCCCTCTTCCTCTCTGCCTTAGTGTGTTCGATGGATCAAAAATCTTGTAAGATTTGTAAGATAACAATCTCCCTTATCATATTTTTCTAAAATATCAATTGCTTTCTTTGAAATATCTTCTACATCTCTTTGTGAACGTTCTAATCCTTTTAATGTCACATAAGTTGTTTTGTGATTCTTTTCATCACTTCCAACCGGTTTCCCGATCTCTTCTTCATCTCCTGTAAGATCCAGAATATCGTCTTGAATCTGAAACGCAAGTCCGATATATTCTCCACATTCTTCCATCTTCAGAACATCTTCTTTGGATGCTCCTGCAAGAACTGCTCCGATCATCATACATGCTTCGATCAATGCAGACGTCTTATTCTTATGAATAAATAAAATCTGCTCCATACTAAGCGGTGTACCTTCCAGTTCAACATCTGCAACCTGCCCGCCGATCATTCCATAGATTCCAGGTTTGCTGGCGAGAATCTTGATTGCTTCAACTACATTCATGATCTGGTCTTTCTCCGCAAGATCAAATGCTTTCGTTGCAACTTCATACGCATAATTAAGAAGTGCATCTCCTGCAAGGATCGCCATATCTTCTCCATAAACGATATGACATGTTTTCTGACCTCTTCTGTAATCATCATTGTCAAGTGCTGGAAGATCATCATGAATCAGAGAATACGTATGGATCATTTCAATCGCTGCCATAAATGGCTTTACGATATCTCCCTTTCCGCCAAACATCTGATATGTCTCGTTGATCAGCATTGGGCGAAGACGCTTTCCTCCCGCCTTAACGGTTGTGTTCATTGCAGTTAAAACTGTTTTTTGTAACCCTTCCTGTGCTGGCAGATATTCATCTAAAATAATTTCGATCTGTGCAACCTTTTGTTTCATCTCATCCTTAAAGTTCATGTTCTTCCCCATTCTCTTCTAATACGATCAATTCTTTTTCTACTTTATCCAGAGAATCCTTACACTGTTTCACAAGATTTACTCCTTCAGTATATAGTTTGACAGCCTCTGGAAGTTTGATTTCTTCACTGGAAAGCTTTGTAAGAATTTCATCTAACTGATGAAAACCCTGATCAATATCAAATTTCTTCTTTGCCATAATAAACTTCCTCTTTCTTACTTCCCTTTTTCATCCATTGTTCTGATCTGTTTTGCCATTGCAAGGATCGTTCCATCTGAAATCGTTAAGGAAATCTGATCTCCCTCTTTCACTTTGTGAACGCTTGTAACTGGCTCACCATTCTGATCTTCTAAATATCCAAATCCATTGATCAATTTCGCTGTTGGTGATAACCCATGAAGTTCTTTTGCGTACAATTCCAGTTTGTGCTTATACCCTGTCATCTTATTCTTCATCACTTGCTGAATCTGTTCTTCTAATTCTGACAAACGCATCTTCTGTTCCTGAAGTTGAAATCGTGGATCGTAATTTGCAATGGTGATCTGATACTTCTGCAATTTCATCTGATAACGCCGGATGATCTGTTTTAACAACGCAGCCATTGTATATTCTCTGTTTGCGATTCCTTCCATCACTTCTGTGATATCTGGAACTGCAAGTTCACAGGCTGCTGTCGGTGTTGCCGCGCGAAGATCTGCCGCATAATCCGCAATGGTAGTATCCACCTCATGCCCTGTTCCAGAAATGATCGGTGTCTTTGCTTCGTAGATCGCTCTTGCGACATTCTCTTCATTAAATGCCCACAAGTCCTCGATCGAGCCCCCACCTCTTCCGATGATAATGGTATCAACTCCATACTGGTCCAGAGTGCGAACGTATCAGATGCACCTTCTCCCTGTACTTTAGCAGGATATAATACTAACTGTACATACGGATTCCTGCGCTTTGCTGTACTAATGATATCATGAATTGCTGCTCCTGTTCTTGCCGTTACCACACCGATCTTCTTTGGATTCTTTGGAATCGGCTTCTTGATCTCGTGGTCAAACAATCCTTCTTCATAAAGCTTCTGTTTTAACATCTCATATGCAACATATAATTCTCCGATTCCATTTAAACGAATCTCCTGTGCATATAGCTGATAACTTCCGCCACGCTCATAGACACTGACATTTCCATCTACAATGACTTTCTGTCCATCTTCTAATTCAAACTGCAATCCATTATATCTTGCACTCGCAAACATCACACAAGAAATCTGGCTTTCTTCATCTTTCAATGAAAAATAAATATGCCCAGAAGAATGATACTTACAGTTTGACACCTGTCCCTTGATTGAAATCCTCCTTAAGGCATAATCACTTTGAAACATTCGTTTGATATAAGTATTAATCTGTGTTACAGAAAAAACTTTACTCTTCATCCATATCCTGTCCAATCTTACTTAAGACACCATTGATAAATGGTGCTGCCTTTTCATTGCAGTATTTCTTTGCAAGTTCTACTGCCTCATTGATCGCTACTTTTCTTGGCACCTGTTCATCTAATAAGATTTCATAGGTTGCAAGTCTTAAAATAGATAATTCAGCTTTTCCAAGTCTCTCTAAATTCCATGCATTCGTATGTGCAGAAATCTGTTCATCGATTTCATCTAAATGTTCGATCAGATTCTCTGTTTTCTCTGTAATTTCTTTCTGTGTCTTCTCATTGATATTTTCATGCCCATGAAAATATAATTCAACCTGATCTTCAAATTCTTCTTTCTCACAAAATTCTACACAAAATAAAATTCTGAAAATATGTTCTCTTACCTCACTTCTTTTCATTAGGGTTCCTTTCTGCGATACAAAGACGGAACTGCGATCAGTCCCGTCTGACTTTGCTTTATATTCTTTCTTACTCTTCTTCTGCTGCAACGCCTGTGACACGGACGTTAACTTCTCTGACCTTTAATCCTGTCATGTTCTCGATTGCTGCTTTCACACGATCTTGAACTTTCTTAGAAATCTCTGGAATACTAACTCCATAGTCAAGTTCTAATGCAAGATTGACTCTTACATGATGATTCTCTACGACAACTTTGACTCCCTTGGACAGATTATTCACTCCAAGTTTACTTACCAGTTCATTCGTGATATTCCCACACATTCTGGCAACTCCTGTCACTTCAGTTGCTGCAATTCCTGCGATCACTGCGATCACATCATCTGCAATTTTCACTTCCCCGAGCACTCCCTGCTCGTTTATCTGGTAACTACTTTTATTCTCCATAGTAAAAGCCTCCTGTATTTCTGCATACTGATATGATTTATTATACCAAAGATGAATATGTTATTCAAACTATTTTATAACATTCTTTTTGATCTTATCTCTTTAAAATGTTAAGAATAATTGATTTTCTTCCATATTTGTAAGATAATACTTTTGGCAGATATCCTTTGCGAATCTGACCTTTTATTAAAGGAAATCATATAATATGAAAAAATTAACAAGACAGGAGAAACATGAACAGTGTATGCGTGAGATCCGTGGAACACTGATCGTTGTATTGATCTGCTGTGCTTGGCATATTGCTAGTGCGTTTTTGTTAAATGGTACTGGTCTTTATTTTCTAGGAATGCCCGCATGGTTTAGTGTGTCAACATTCGGAACGATCATACTTTCTTTGATCGGTGTCTGGTACCTATTAAAACATGTATTTATTAATTTTGAATATGACGATGAAGAGGAGGGAGAAGAATAAATGTCAGCAAATCAGAAAATCATTCTTGCAATTTTTATTGTTTACCTCGCCTTAAATGCTGCGATCGGTATCATTTTCAGTAACCGTCAAAATAAAAAACAGCATACATCCTCCGAGAAAAAATTCTTCATCGGTGGAAGAAATATGAACGGACTTCTTCTGGCAATGACAACCATGGCAACTTATACTTCTGTAAGTTCCTTTATTTCTGGTCCAGGAGCTGCTGGTCTTACTTATGGATATGCACAGGCATGGATCGCTACAGTTCAAGTTCCGATCACATTTCTGGTACTAGGTGTCCTTGGTAACAAACTTGCTTTAGTTTCCAGAAGAACTGGTGCCGTTACTGTTGTAGGTTATTTAAAGGCTCGTTATAAAAGTGATGTTTTAGTTATTGTAACCAG
>ENA-OPSU01000988-OPSU01000988.1-human-gut-metagenome-genome-assembly--contig:-NODE-988-length-10702-cov-2.655678_pt1 | contig 10702 bp, 8 predicted proteins | sample MGYA00241811_ERZ501913 | MGnify/ENA primary metagenome ERZ501913 (study PRJEB25962, sample SAMEA2042113) | human gut metagenome | biome: human gut; feature: human-associated habitat; material: faeces...
AAGTGCATGATATGTAATAATCATCTGCGCTCCGGCTCTCTTCATTCCGATCATATTTTCCATAACGATTTTTTTCTCGTCAATCCATCCGTTTGCAGCAGCAGCTTTTACCATTGAGTATTCTCCGCTTACATTGTATGCACAGAGTGGCATGTCTGTTTCCCAGGATGCTGTTTTTAAAATATCCAGGAAGGCGAGTGCTGGTTTGATAATGATGATATCTGCTCCTTCATGAATGTCACGCATTGCTTCTCTTGGATTATGGTAATCCATCTGGTATGTTTTTCTATCGCCAAATCCTGGTGCAGAATGGGCTGCGTCACGGAATGGTCCATAATATCCGGAAGCCATTTTTGCGCTGTAAGCCATGATTGGTGTCATCTTGCATCCTGCCTCATCTAAAGCTTCACGAATTGCTGCGATGTGACCGTCCATCATATTAGATGGTGCTACCATATCTGCTCCTGCCTGAGCGCATGTTACGGCAGTTTTTGCAAGTAAAGGAAGTGTCTCATCATTTAAAATGATACCATCTTTGATAAGTCCACAGTGTCCGTGAGAAGTATATTCACAAAGACAGATATCAGCGATTACAACTAATTCAGGAAATACTTTTTTAATATAGCGGATTGCTTCCTGAATGATTCCATGTTCATTGTATGCTTCTGTTCCACATTCGTCCTTATGTGCAGGAATTCCGAATAAAAGAACTCCCTTTACTCCTGCCTCACGAATGCGGTCTAATTCCTCATCTATACGGTCGAGGGAATACTGATAAATTCCTGGCATAGAATCAATTGGATTCTTGATATCATTTCCTTCGATAACAAATAATGGGTAAATTAAATCGGATACACTTACCGATGTTTCGCGAACTAATGCACGTAAGTTTTCTGTTGCACGAAGACGTCTTCTTCTAATCATAATATATTCTCCTATCTGTATAAATACTATTAAAACATAACAACTATCCAGAACTTTACTAAACACAAAACATATTGCTTCTGTAATCTTAAGCCATATATCCAGTAAAATGACACAATCCCAAATAGTTACAAAAAGTACAATTTTAACGCTTATATTTTACCACACTGAATATAAAAAGCAACTTTACTGGAATGTGTTTGAAAAATGCTTTCTGTAAGATGTGCATTACAATTTGCGGGAGATTTTTCAAACACGCTCTAACCCTCTTCCCCAATCTGAATAAACTGAATCATCCCCGGACCTAAGTCCTCGGTTGGTCTGGCAATAAATCCATGCTTTTTATAAAATTCTTCTCTTCCTTTAGCGCACATCAGGTCGAACATCATTGTTGTTCCTTCATAGCCTTCCTGAATGACAAATTTCTTCAAAGTCTCCAAAATAAGTCCACCGATACCTTCGCCCTGTACTTCTGGACGAATAATCAAGTCCTGTACATAGCAGATAATCGCTCCATCTCCTACGATTCTGCCCATGCCGACTGCCTTTCCGTCTTTAAATGCAACTAATGTATACATACTGTTGCTAAGTCCCTTTTTCGCCGGATCCCTTGTTAACTTTCTAAAATTAACGGACTGGCGAAGTTCGAGATAGGTATCTATGTCTAATTTGTCTTCTACTAATTCAATCATTTTGGTCCCTGCCTTATTATTTCTTCTATTTCTTTTTGGGTGAGAACTCTTTCTTCTGCAAATGCCTCTGCTGCCGCTGTTTTTAAAATATACCGCCGCTGCGATTCTTCTTTAAAGTTTGCCTTTACATACTCGCGGAGTTTCCCCATAAAAACTGCAATATCTGCATAATAATCCGGAACAGCTTTTTCTATTTGTTTGCGAATGTGCTTGGATACGGTCGGACTTCCTGTCCCACTGTTAATCCCAATGCTAATATCTCCCTTGCGGACAACCGATGGGAAAATGAAACTGGATTCTTCTTCAGAATCTGCTACGTTTACAAGGACATTATAAGCGTGACAAAGTTCTGCAATATGGTGGTTTTCCTCACGATTACTTGTGGCTGCTACAACAAGAAAAGCTTTGCCAATTTCCTTTTCTAAAAAGGTATTTTTTCTGATTTTTAATAAATCTTCTGATAAATCTGCTGATAAACTTTCCAGTAAATTCTCTGAGATTTCCAAATCATAAGAAATGTTTTTTAGATTACTATTAGAACTATATCTTTTATCGAGAGTGTTTTCCAACTCTGTATTAGAAATATTTCCACCTGTATCATATTTATTTTCATCTATATCCCATTCATTTTTATTACATCTATTTTTATGAATATATTTAAAAACGCCTTCAAAAACATTTTCCTCAGGTAAAACTTCTTTGATTTCTCCACACACTTTTTCTGCCATTACTACAACATCTGCACCGTATTGAAGCAGCGTATATACCTTTCTCGCTGCAACTTTTCCACCGCCTGCAATAAGGCATCGTTTTCCATCGATTTGTGTAAATATCGGAAAATATGCCATTGCTACAGCTCGATTCCTACACGGGAACTTACACCGTGATCAAATGGATGTTTTACTTTCTGAATCTCGGAAACATAGTCTGCATGATCCATTAATTTCTGTGAAGGATTTCTTCCCGCAAGAACAACTTCTAAACCAACTGGTTTTTCTTCAAGATGTGTGATTAATTTCTCCTCGTCAAGAAGATTACTTTTTATCGCATATACACTTTCATCCATAACTAACATATCGTAGTCTTTCGCCATTTCAAAAAGCTTGTCTAACATTTCATTATTATAAATACGAAGTTCGTCAAGTTCCTGCTCATTCATCTGGAATGTAAACTTCTGCATTTCTCTTCCTCTTACTAAAGTGATCCCAGGAACTTTTTCGAGAATATTTCTTTCGCTGGAACTGTTATCTTTAAGGAACTGATAGAAAAGAACCTTCTTGCCGCTTCCTGCTGCACGGATCGTTAAACCAACACTGGTCGTTGTCTTTCCTTTGCCGTCTCCGCAGTAAATATGAACTAAGCCTTTTCCAGAAGTATCATCTTTTTTTCCAACGCAACGAACCATCTCTTTCTTCTCTCCAAATAATACTTTATAAATTGCATCCATATCCAGACTGTTTCGAATTAAATCTGCGAGCTTATTATACTGTATTTCTTTGTATTCCGCTATACTAAGATGATTTTCTGCAGGATTAATTCCCTTTTCTTTCATAATATCCTGCACAAGAGCAAATACGAGGTCCTCATTATCAAAGATTCCATGCAGATAACTTCCCCATACACGGCCGTCTTTTGTCATATATGCATCGGTTCTTCCATCTTCAAGAGTAATCATTGGAATTGCTTCCCCAAGATTTTCTGTTGTTCCCATATGAATCTCATAACCCTCTACGGATAAATTATCAAGGTTATAAATATTGTGTTCTTCAGAAATATGTCCATGAATTCTCGTTCTTGTCTTCGCTTCTTTAAATATTGTTTTGGTATCGAGAAGTCCAAGTCCACGCATATCCCCTCCATGTTCTACTCCGTCCGGGTCATGCATTTCCTTACCAAGAAGCTGGAATCCTCCACAGATTCCGATAACTCTTGTTGTTCTTGCTGCGCGGATAATCGCACCTTCTAATCCGCTCTCGATAAGCCATTCCATATCTCCCATTGTATTTTTTGTTCCCGGAAGAAGAATCAGATCTGGGTCTCCAAGTTCTTTTTTATCGGTAACATAACGAAGAGAAACCCCATCAATTAATTCAAAAGCACTGAAATCGGTAAAGTTAGATATATGAGGAAGACGTATAACGGCAACATCAATTCCCTCGGTAATTGTTTTCTGATTCAAGCGGTCAGATAAACTATCTTCATCGTCCACATCAATTTTTTCCATTGGAATAACACCAAGTACCGGTTTACCTGTCAAATCTTCAAGCATAGTCAATCCTGGTTTTAAGATATCCACATCACCCCTGAATTTATTGATGACAATTCCACAAAAACGCTCCTGATCTTCCACAGGAAGTAACTTAATCGTTCCATATGCGGAAGCAAATACGCCGCCTCTGTCAATATCTGCAACAAGAATAACCGGCGCATCCGCCATTTTTGCCATTCCCATATTTACAATATCATTTTCAGCAAGATTGATTTCGGCTGGGGAACCTGCCCCTTCAATAACGATAATATCATTTTCTTCGGAGAGATGATTAAATGCCTTCATGACTTCCGGTGCGAGATTATCTTTCATTTTATAATATTCCTGCGCACTTAAATTATCATAAACCTCTCCGTTTACGATAACCTGGGAACCCATGCTGCTTGTTGGCTTTAAAAGGATTGGATTCATCCAGTGTGTCGGCTCTATCATTGCCGCTTCTGCCTGCATTGCCTGCGCGCGTCCAATTTCCAGTCCCTCTTTTGTAATGTAAGAATTCAATGCCATGTTCTGGGATTTAAAAGGAGCTACTTTATATCCATCCTGTTTAAATACTCTGCAAAGTCCCGCTGTAACAAAGGTTTTTCCTGAATTCGACATCGTTCCCTGTATCATAATTGCTTTTGCCATTATTCTTCCCCTTTCAAAATCATCCGTAATGCTTTTATGAGTTTTTCATTTTCCTCATGAGATTTCACCGCCACACGCCAGTAATCTTTTCCAAGATTCACATAATTGCTACAGTTTCGAATCATGATTCCATAACTTTCTAATCGTCTATCTAAATCCGTAATTCCCGGTGTCTGGAAAAACAGATAATTTGCCGCTCCATCATACAAAATAACCGGCAGCTTAAAAAACTCTTTCTTCATATAGGAAAGTTCCTCTGCCACCGTCTCTATTACCCTTTCTTTGTATACATTATCGGAAAGTGCCGCCACACCCGCACACTGTGCAATATGACTTACTGACCATGCCTGTCCGGTGCGATTTACCTTTGCAATCACATCTTCACTTCCTGCAAGAATGTAGCCAAGCCGCACTCCCGGAATCGCATATAACTTTGTAAATGACTTTAAAATAATAAGGTTTTCATATTTTTCTATAAAAGGCTTTACTGTATATTCACTCTCATTTTGACAGATTTCTAAGAAACATTCATCAGCCATCACAAAGGTATTCGTCTCTTTTGCCCGTTCAAGAACACGAAGAATCAATTCTTTCTCTGTAAGAATTCCTGTCGGATTATTTGGATTACAGATAACAACAAAATCCGTTTCTTCCGTTATCTGCTCTAAAATATCTTCTTTGATTACAAAATCATCACGCATAAGATAGTACTCCATCTGTGCACCTGCTGCGGACAATGCTTCCTCATACTCCACAAAAGCCGGAGCCGGAAGCAATACTTTTTTTGGATGTAAACCAAATGCCAGACGGTATAAAAGGTCAGCCCCTCCATTTCCACAGGTAATATGACTTTCTGGTACATTATCCTGCTTACTGATGGCTTCTTTTAAACGACTACAATCAGGGTCTGGATAATTTATTGTTCCATCAATCGCTTCTATCATTGCCTTGCGAATATGTTCCGGCAAGCCAAGCGGGCTGATATTTGCGGAAAAATCCAGGATATCTTCCTCCCGAATCCCCATCTCCTTCGCTTTCTTGTAAATGTTTCCTCCGTGTGAAATCTTCTTCATAACTTTAGCCTCAATTTTCTAAATCGTTGGTTATTATATATTAAGTATTTAAAATAACTGCACATAAATCAAAAATGTAATCAGACAACATACCGCCATCGATAAAACTGCGCTGACATACAATAACTGATTGGTTCTTTTTATATCTTCATACTCTACTGGACGGATATCATCCCCTATTGTCGGTTTCACGACTGCTTTTCCAAAATAATTGTGGGTTCCCCCAAGCTGAATCTGCAATGCACCTGCCGCTACTGCTTCGGTCTGAGCACTGTTCGGGCTTAAATGTGCAAAACGATCCCTTTTAAATATTTTCACTGCTCCCTTAAAATCAAAACGTAAAATAAGTGAGGCGATCATCAGCATTACTGCGGCAAATCTCGCCGGAATAAAGTTGCAGATATCATCCATTTTTGCAGAGAAAAACCCAATGTTTATCAATTCTTCATTCTTATATGCAACCATCGAATCTAACGTATTGACTGCCTTGTATGCAAAACCAAGCGGTGCGCCGCCGATTGCTATAAAAAGCATTGGCGCAATAACACCGTCTGCCGTATTCTCCGCGATAGTTTCCACATCTGCCTTTGCCACTTCGCTCTCATCGAGGTTCTCTGTATCACGTCCAACCAGATAAGAAACTTCCTTTCTTGCTCCGATAAGATCTCCCTCTTTTAACTTTTTATAGACCTTCATAGATTCTGTTTTTAAACTCTTTGTCGCAAAAATCTGATAAATAAAAAATGTCTCTAAACAGAAGCGAAGAACCGGATGAATCAGATTTGCCACATATAAAATTCCATAAACAACGGCAAATGTTCCTGCTACAATAAAAAGCATTAAGAAGAAACCTGCTGTCTTTTCTACTCCTGCTTTTCTCTCGATTTCTTTTTCTCTCACTTCTTCATAGCTGCAGCCGTAAATCATATGCTGCATGCCTTTTTTTAACTTATCGATAAACCACCCGATAATCTGTACTGGATGAATCAGCCCATGTGGGTCTCCAAAGATTAAATCCAGTATAAATCCGAGTAACATCGCATAAATCAGTCTCATTATTCTGTTTCCTCTCTTATGCTTTTTACATACTCAAATTCTTTGATATTTTCTCTGCCATATCTACAAATCGTTCTGCAACTTCCCTGCAGTTATGAAAATAAAAATGCGGATATCCTGCCATGATATTTTCTTTTGCATAAAGACCGTTCCAGCATTTTCCGGAATACTTTTTAATCTCGCAGGAATCGCCTCTTTTGTCTGCCTTTGAATAGTGAAACTCATGGGCGCGAATATTCGTATTTTTCTTAAAAAATGCAGTATCACAAAGCGCATTTAGTGTCACATAGCCAAACTGCATGGACAGACGCTTTGTCATATGCACATCGGTATCAATCAGACCAAGCATATCCATCGAACTGTCATCCGTTTCCACTAAATGATTACAGACATACATAAAACCGCCGCACTCTGCAATAATCGGCTTGCCTGCTTTTGCTGCCTCACAAATAGATTCTTTCATCGAAAGATTCTCTGCCAGCTCCTTTCGATACGTTTCCGGATAACCGCCGCCAAGATAAATCCCATCCGTATCCTCTGGAAGCTGCACATCATTTACCGGACTAAAATAGCAAAGTTCCGCTCCAAGCTGCTCCAAAATCTCCAAATTTTCTTTATAATAAAAACAAAATGCCTTATCCCACGCAACCGCGATTTTCGCCCGCTTTTCCGCTGGAACTTCCGGTCTTTTTACCGCTGTAAGAGGTTCGGCCTTTTCCCCGATTTCTAAAAGTAGATCAAGGTCAATGCACTCCTCCGCCGTCTCGCCAAGAAGACTTAAAATCTCGTCAAGATTATCAATCTCTGCTGCGGTCGGAGTCTCTTCCGGCGCTACAGTGGTTCTCTCATCCGCTGCCGATATAAATTCCTTCTTTTTGTGGAAAATATCCCACAACAGAAATTCCAAGTTTCTCTTCAATTTCCGGCTTCATCAACTGATACATTCCCTTACTGCATCGGTTTAAAATAACTCCAGCTATCGGATTGTCCTGATATTCTACCATTCCTTTTATAAGTGGAATCATCGTGTGAGACATTCCCTTCACATTAAATATCAAAATGGTCGGTGTTCCCGTCTCTTTTGAAACTGTCCATGTACTTTTCTCACAACTGATACCAACACCATCATAATAACCCATGACACCTTCTGTCACAGAAAAATCCACATCCTGGCTATCCTTTCCTACAAGATACCTTAAGTCCTCTCCTGTAGAAAAAAATGGGTCCAGATTCCGACAGTTCCTTCCTGTAATATGACTGTGCAACATAGGGTCAATGTAATCCGGCCCACATTTATAGGATTGAATATGAAGTTCCCGGTTCACAAGAGCCTTCAAAATACCACAGGTAATGCTGGTTTTTCCACAACCGCTATTTGCACCTGCAATCAAAACTCGCGGCATCGGTTTCACATTTTCCATATATTGATACACCTCCATATCACTTTCCCAAGACTTTTTACTTTCTTTATATTAGAGCGCATTAGGTCTGTCGATAAGAATCATCTTAATCCCTGTCTGCCTGCAGGCTTCCACTTTCACATCAACGCCACCCGTTTTTCCACTGTCTTTCGAAACAAGTACTTCTGCCTCTGTTTCCCTAATAAGCCTCACATTATCCTCAACTGTAAAAGGAGGCATTTTCCCGAAAACATGCCCCTCTAGATAACCAGCTTTTGCACATCCTTCCAGAGATGAAACATTATCAAGCACACGGATAAAAAGGCGCTCTGCTCCATTTTCTACACCGGACATATATGCTGCCGCTGTGTTCACTCCTGTTGTAAGAAAAACATTTCCCTTCAACTCATTTAAAAGGGTAATCGCTTCCTGTACATCTTTTACATGAACAATGCCTTCATAATCATATTGGAGGTTTGTTCTCTCATATCGCTCATACGGAATATCTGCTGACTCTGCCACCTTTTTCACCGTCTCCGATACAATCTTTGCAAATGGATGGGAAGCATCAATAATCTTTTCACATGGATTCTCCTTAAGAAGTGCGAGAAAACCATCCTGATCAAGCCTTCCTACATGAACATCAATGTCATATTCAAGAAGCATTTCCTTTCCAAGTTCCGTAGCCACACTGGCAAGAATCCTTTCATTTGGATTCTCTCCAAGCAGCTTCTCAATCACCTGTCTTGATTCTGTTGTCCCGGCAATCACCAAAACATTATATTTCATAATTACATCTCACTTTTAATAATCATTGTTGTGAAATATCCATACTCGCGGTCAGGAATCAGCGGACCAACATACTCGCCGTCCATTCCAACATTGCTGATAATCAATGCGTTATTCTCCATGCCGCGTTCAACCAATAGATCATACACTTCTTTCACATGACTTCCAACCTTCATAATAACAAGGTTATCAAAAACACCAAGAGTCTTCTCTACCTGATCAATTCCTTTCAGAGATGGTATTACACCAAAACCTTCATTTCCCTCTACGATAGAAATACCAGCCTTGCTTGCTCCAGCACAGAAAGATGGGATACCGGAAACCATTTCCACATCATATCCTTCTTTCAACAAACGTTTATGAACATATGCATAAGTACTGTAAATTCCAATATCACCAAGCGCGAGCATCGCGATTGATTTTCCTTCATCAAGTAACTTCATAATTTCTTCGGCAGCCGCCTGACGGCAAGCCTCACGCTTTGTCTTATCTTTTGCCATTGTAAATACGATTTCCTGAATCTTTTCCTCAGGAATCTTAACAGCACCTTTTGCAATATTTAAAGCGACACTATCTTCGCCTTCTTTTTTCACCGGTACTGCAACAATATCACATTCTTCAATTAATCTTTTTGCTTTCAGAGTTAAAAGCTCTGGATCACCAGGGCCAACTCCGATTCCATATAATTTGCCTTTCATAATCTTCCTTTCCAGACGGATTTTGAGAAAGAAAAAGCAATCGTTTGAGTTATTATGTTTGAACCCAATTTTCAAATGAATATAAAAGAAGTTATTTTTGTTCCGTTGTGCTAAACGTTCCGTTGTGCCTGATAGTACAGACTCGCTCGAAAACGAGCTCGCGAGTCTACAGTCAAAACTCCACAGCACAAAGTCACAAAATATCTTCTTTTATATTCATTTGAAAATTTCACTACAGATAATCCAACTCAAACTACTTTCTTTTTCTTCGTCAAAAATCCTGTCTATGTAAATCTATTGGTGGGTATAGTTAATCATTGTCTACTCTTCCCTTCTGGAACTAAAATCATTTTACAAAGACTCCGCCTTCTTCAGGTGTTTTACAAACATTTCTGCTATCGCATCAATTTCCCCTAAACCTTTCATTATAACCTCGGTTTCAAATCCGTCTGCTTTTAAGATGGAATCCCAGGAGTCGGCTTCGGCTCCGGCGAGGTCATTTCGGGCATGATCGCCTGCTACGATCATAAGGGGCATAACATATACTTTTTTAATATCTCTTATTTTCAAACGACGGATAACGTAATCAAGACCAGGGAATCCTTCTACGGTTCCGACATATGTGCTTTCATGTCCAAGGTCTCTGAGCATGTTTTCAAACTGGCTATATGCGCTGTTGGCAAAGTGTTCTGTTCCATGTCCCATGAATACAAAAGCTTCGTCTTTCGCTAATGGCTTTTCTAATTCCTGCATAACGATCTCGCAGGCTTCTTTGTAATCTTCCTCTTCGGTAAGAAGGGGGGTTCCAACCTTGATTGTTGGAATCTGATCTTTATATGCCAGAAGCATATTCATCATTTTGTCATATTCCAGTCCATTTATAATATGTGTTGGCTGACAGATTACTTCTTCGTAACCTTCTGCTACCAGTCGTTTCATCACTTCATCCGGATTATGGATAATGACATTTTTTGTTCTTGCCCATTTACGGATAATCATTCCAGATGTAAATGCTCGATAAAAGTCATAGTCCGAAAATGCCTTTTTGCAGGTTTCTTCGATGTTGACGATTGCTGGAAGTGCTTCCTCAAAGCTTGTTCCAAAGCTTACTACTAATAATGCTTTTTTTCCCATTTTTCTCTCCTGTTTGTTTCCTAATAACAATCAAAAA
>ENA-OPSU01000998-OPSU01000998.1-human-gut-metagenome-genome-assembly--contig:-NODE-998-length-10629-cov-3.666919_pt1 | contig 10629 bp, 9 predicted proteins | sample MGYA00241811_ERZ501913 | MGnify/ENA primary metagenome ERZ501913 (study PRJEB25962, sample SAMEA2042113) | human gut metagenome | biome: human gut; feature: human-associated habitat; material: faeces...
GAATCCGAAGCCTTCGATCTTCGAATAGGCGCCGCATCCCGCCATCGCCATTTTCCCGAAACGGTTGATATTGGACTGGACTACCACGTTAGCCAGAGAAATAACGGAGTTCTGGAAGCCTGCCGGGAGACCGTTTGCGATGATCTGCCGCAGAAGAGCTGTGTCAAACCGGATTTTCTTTAAGCAGACCCGGTATTCCTCCGGACTTTTCCTTGTCAGGCGGTTCAGGCAGAGGAAGGCACTGACAAACTGGGAAATGATCGTGGCCAGGGCTGCTCCCCGGACATCCATGCGAAAACCGAAAATGAACACAGGGTCCAGGATGATGTTGGCCACAGCACCCAGGAGCACTGTCTGCATCCCGATCCGCCCAAAGCCCTGGGAATTGATAAAGCTGTTCATGCCCAGGCCTGTCATGACAAAGATATTGCCCATGAGATAGATCGTCACATAAGCGTCTGCGTAGGGTATGGTGGCGTCGCTGGCGCCAAAGAGATACAGCATGGGCCGCTTGAACATCAGGCCCAGGACCGTCAGCAGGATTCCCACTGCCACCATCATCACAAAGGAATTGCCCATGATGGCCTCCGCCTCTTTCTCGTTTCCCCTGCCTCTCTCAATGGAACACAGGGGAGCGCCGCCCATGCCGAAAAGGTTGGCAAAGGCAATCACAATGGATATGATGGGCAGGCAGAGCCCCAGCCCTGTCAGAGACAGGGTGGCATTCTCCGGTATCATTCCTATATAAATGCGGTCCACGATATTATACAGCACATTGATGAGCTGCGCCAGGGTCATGGGAACCGCCAGCTTCATGATATTTCCCACCACACTGCCCCTGGAAAAATCGTTTTTCTTCTGATTGTCCGATTGTTTGTCCATTTGATTATCCGACTGTTTCATACTCCCACCACATTTCCATACATTCTGTCTGTTTTGACCCGGCCGCACCAAATATACCTGGAAAATGCTGCCGGCAATGTCTATACCGCGCCCAAATCCTCTGTTCGGTCAATGTCCTTAAGTTCTTCCTCCGGCACCTCCATGGTCCACACATCCCCGGGGTGCGCCTTCATGATTACGCTTCCTCCCCTGTCGCCGCGAAGTGCCATAAGTTCTTTCCTGTAAAAGCTGCTGAAAACAGCGGGATTCCCCCGCCTTCCCTGATGGCACACACAGCCCATGCCCTTCCCTGACAGCCGGAAACCATGTATGAATTCTTTCAGGGTGGGCGTACTCATATATGGCTGGTCGGCCACTGAAAACAGAAGGGCCTCTGTTTCAGGAGAGGCCGATGAAGTCCCTAATCTGAGAGAGGCGGTGATTCCCTCACCGCTGAATCTGTTGGGAACTGCCAGAAGTCCCCGGCTCTCAGCCTGCTTTAAAATCGCCTCATACTGGCTGACCACCAGAACCTCTGTCTGGTGCCCCTCTTTCTCCAGCTCCCCTGCTGCCTGGCAGATGCAGTCAAGACCATGGCGGTAAAGTTCTTTTCCTTTAAAGGGTACCAGCAGCTTATTAGAGCCAAAACGGCTTCCAAATCCGGAAGCCATATAGATAAATGAAATCCTCATTCCCCTTAACCATCCTTTAAAATAACCGGGCGGAGCCGTCCTTGTCAAGATGTCCGCATGCAATCCCTGATGTCTCTCCCATGCAATCCAGCATTTCTCCGGCCAGCGCTGCTTCCTGCGGGGTGTCGGCCTGGTTGAATACAGGCAGGACCTCGGTTCCCGGATGGGCTGCCCGCAGAGGCAGCAGATATCCATGCTTCATCAGTGTCATCATATCTTCTTTTTGTATGATCCAGTCTGTCTTATGCTTTGCGTTCAGCTCCAATGCATCTGTCCCGCTGTCCCGATGCTCCCGGCTATCCTCATACATCTTCCGGCCATATCGTTTCATCAGAGCCCCGGCCTCCTCAATCCTCAGGCAGCATTCCTCAGCCCGCTTTCCAAGGGATGTCAGGCCATTGAGACATAAAATCATATCTGTATTGTCCGGTATCACCGGCTCTCCGGCCCTCGGCACCTTCAAAGGCAGGCGTCTGGAGCCGTCGGCCTCCACCAGCACCAAATCCGCCAGGGAACAGGCTTCTTTATATAATTCCCAGCCTGTAAATGTAATTTTCCCCTTCTCTGCCGGCCTTCCGGCTACCGCCAGGCTGCGGCGTTCCAGAACGGTCCTGATTTCTTCTGCATTGCCGTCAAATACTCCGAACGCACCGGGGCGGGCCATATGGGTCGTAGTAACCACCAGGACCTTAAGTCCCCGTCCCACGGCCTCCCAGGCCAGTCTGCGGATAGTGGATGTCTTGCCGCCCGCTCCTGCAAGAGATACCACAAAAGGGCCCGGTCCTTTCCCGGACCGTGCCTGCTTTATCCGTCCATTAAGCCCCAGGCCATGCCACAGGCTGTCTGTTCCGGTCCATATGCCGCACTGGTAAAAATAAGCCCTCATGGCAATTTCTCCATTTTTACAGTTAATGCAAACCCTTATTTTGATACTTTGACTATTTTATCATAAAACAGTGGATTGGGAAAGATGATTTTCCCTTCCATTCAAAAACTTCCATTCAAAAACAGCCGGAAACAAGGGGCATTCCCCCGCTTCCGGCTGCTGTTCTATTCCTGCTGGATTTTATCCTGTCCGGCCTTACTCCGGCTTTACTCCGGCCTTACTCCGTCCTTGTTCCGTCCTTATTTCTGGATATTATTCCTGATTACACCATACAAATCAAAACTCAGAATACCAAACACTAATATAACTCCGATGACTGCCATAACTGATTCCTTCCTTTCAAAATGTTTTCCATCACTGTGATAGATTCATTATATGTCAGGCAGACCGGTTGCGCAATCCGCATTATATCTAATCTTTTGGTGAACACCCATTTGTTTTTTGTGCATGAATGCAAAATATTTTAGATTGCCTAAAAATTTTTGTATTTATTTCTTTTTACCCATCCTTTCAGCTCTGCGGGCGATCAGTTCCCCTGCTATGCTGATGGCAATTTCCGCCGGAGTCTCTGCTCCTATGTCCGTACCGATAGGCATATGGCACTTTTGGATTTCCTCCAGGGAGAAGCCGTCCGCCAGCAGCTTATCCGTCACCACCCGTATCTTGTTCCTGCTTCCCATGATTCCGATGTAATAAGGATGCAGAGCCATGGCCTGCTTCTGCACGTAATAATCAAACTGGTGCCCTCTGGTCATGACGCACACATAGTCTCTGGGACGGATATCCACATAATCGCTGATATGTTCCATATCCCCCACCACGGTTCTCTCTGCCTGCAAAAACACCTGGGGATTGGCAAACGCCTCCCTGTCATCCATAACCACGCAGCGGAATCCCACATGGGCCAGCACCGGAACCAGCTCCTGGGCCACATGACCGCCTCCGAATATATAGACAGTCCCGGCCTGTACCAGGGGCTCGATATAAAACTTTCGTCCATCCACTTCCTTCTGGAGAGCATTGCTGCCGAAAAGTTCCCCCTCTAACAGCTGTCCCAGCCCCTTAATACCGGACAGCCCCAGACTGGGGCTGTAAAGGCCCATCTGCCAGCATGTCTCGTCGGTGATATCCAGTATAAGCCAGCTGTCCTCATCCTTTGAGAGGGCGTCCAGGACCTGGCCGCAGAAACCGGTCAGCACCTGGTCGCCGGGACGGATGTACTGGAAATATACCACCACATTTCCTCCGCACACCATTCCGATATCCGCCACCTGGTTCCTGGTAAGTGTGAATCCTTTGGCAAAAGAAGCCTTGTCCTCCATGGCCTTAAGGGCTGCCTGTATTGCCTGGTACTCCACGGCGCCCCCGCCCACGGTTCCTTCTATGGACCCGTCCTTCCTTACCAGCATCCTGGAGCCGGTTCCCCTGGGAGTGGAGCCGGAACTGGCAATGATAGTCACCAGGACAGCTTCCTCCCCCTGTTCCAGTAATTGTCTTAACTCTGTAAATAATGTTTTCATGACTCCGTCTCTTCCTCCCCGGTAAAATATTTTTTGTAAAGCCGTTCCCCCTCCATGCGCAGTTCCCTTTCCATCCGCAGGTAGCGGTCCAGAAAATCCTTAGACTTGGGCGTGAGCTGCGAAAAACCTCCCTCCGCCCCACCTGACTGTGTAATCAGAAGAGGGTAGCCTAACTGCCGCTCAGCCTCCTTTAAAATCTTCCATCCTTTGGTATAGGACATATGCATCTGCCTGCAGGCTGTCTGCATGGAGCCTGTGTGGTCGATCAGAGACAGGAACTGGGCTGCCTGGGGTCCGAAAAACCCTTCATTGCGCTCCAATGTCAGCTGTACCTGGGGATATACGGCCAGCTTTTCCCTGCCCAGGCTGCCCAGGGCGCAGTCCTCGTCCGATTCCACGGCCATGATAATCCCCTCATCCTCCACCGGAATCTCTTCCAGATGCCCATTGATTTCCGGCTGGCGCAGGGCCCCTCTGAGTCCTCTTTCACCGTGATAGATCAAAAGAGACGGAATGGCTGCCTTGGACACCAGAACCGGATGGCCCCGTTTCCCGTCATACACAGGACAGGCGGCCATGGCCCGGGAACCCATCATCCGCTGTATGGTATCAGGAAGGAACATAGGGAATTTGGCAGGCAGGACAAATACCCGGTCGCATAAATCCTCTATATAATTTAACCCCATACAGATGCTGTAATACATCTGAGTCTGCTCATAATCCTGGTTGCGCAGGCAGATGACCCGCAGTCCGGCAATATGCTTTTCCACCTCGTCCGCCTTCTGCCCTGTAACCACTACCACCGGATCGATTCCCGCCCGTTTCAGTGTGATGATGATTCTTCGTATAACCGTGCTGTCCCCCACGGGAAGCATGGGCTGAAAACGGCTGATTGTGCTCTTGTGGCCTGCTGCGATAATGACAGCCCCTGTCTTCATAAGTCTGTTCCGCCTTTCCTGGTATATTAACAGTCTGGTACGCGCCCCTAAAGTTCTCCTGTCAGGAGCAAAAGGGCGGACGGCTCCACCCTGAGCCACTGGGGAACCACCCCAGCCGTATCGTGGGTGTGGATATCCTTCTCCTTCTTCCACCACAAACCGTTCTGTAAAGTAATATACCACTCAAACGGCATTTCGGAAATACATGGAGCGCATACTTTTATAAGATTTGCGTCTTCCCGCTCCATATAAGCCCTGGCACTGCTCTCCGACAGGGGTTCAAAATCATGGGCCCTGATGCCCACGCCTGTTATGGCGTCGCCCACGGGACGGTCCGTGGCCAGCTCCAGCCCATCCCAGTCCACGGCCCGTATCCTGCGTTCCCCCAGACGTTCAATCCTGGATATGTTCTTACATCCCGTAAGCCTGGCTGCCTGGCATGTGACCGGGTTCTGGAAGATGTCCCGTGTCCTTCCGGCTGCCAGCACGCATCCCCGGTCCATAAGCAGCAGATTGTCGCAGAGCTGGTAGGCCTCATCCCTGTCATGGGTCACCATAATGGTCACACCGTCATAATCCTTAAGGGCGTCCGCCAGCTCCAGGCGCAGCCCTTCCCTCAGGTATGTATCCATGGCTGAAAACGGCTCGTCTAACAGCAGCGCCTCAGGCTCATAGGCCAGGCTCCTGGCCAGGGCCACTCTCTGCTGCTGTCCTCCCGACAGCTGGCCCGGGAATCGCTTTTCCAACCCCTGGAGCCGGAACCGCTCCACCATCTCGGACACCTTCTGCTGCCTGGCTTCCCCGGACATGGGCCGGCGCCTTCTAAGCCCCACATTTCCCCGTCCCCCCTTTAATCCAACCATGATGTTCTGCTCCACGGTCATGCCCGGAAACAGGGCATAGTTCTGGAACAGATAGCCCACACGCCTTACCTGGGGCTTCTCATTAATCTTGAGGGCAGAGTCATAGAGAACACGGCCCCCGGCCGCCTCTCCCTGGGCATAGCGCAGGGCAATCCTGCCCTGGTCCGGGCGGATGATGCCGGCTATGGATTTTAAGGTCATGCTTTTGCCGCAGCCCGACGGCCCCAGTATGCCCAGGCATCCCCGTCCGGCCTCAAAGCTGATGTCCAGGCTGAAATCCTTTAATTTCTTTCTTATATCAACTTCCAAATGAAGATTGTATTCTGAGTTCACGGCTGTTCCCCTTTCATCCCTTCCGGTTCACGGGCCTTAATGCTGCCCAGTTCATCAATATAATGGACAGGAATGCGATGACCACAATAACCGCCACATAGCGGTACGCCGTATCCATATTGCCTGCGGCCACCTCTGAATAGACCGCCATGGGAAGGGTCCTTGTTTTGCCTGCTATGTTTCCCGCAATCATGGCAGTGGCCCCAAATTCTCCCAGTCCCCTTGCAAATGCCAGGACGCCTCCGCTGACAACCCCCGGCAGGCCTCCGGTCATGAGCACCTTCCAGAAGATGCCCCACTCGCTCATGCCCAGGGTCCTGGCTGCCGCCACCAGGTTCTGGTCCACCTGTTCAAATGCGCCCCTGGCAGAGCGGTACATTAAAGGAAAGGACATGACCACGGCTGCAATCACCGTAGCTGTCCATGAAAATGCGATTTTAACACTGAAATATTCAATAAAAAACTGTCCTACCGGCCGTTTGACCCCAAACATATAGAGAAGGAAAAAACCGGCCACCGTAGGGGGAAGGACAAGGGGCAGCGTAAGCACGCCGTCCCAAATCAGCTTCCATGTTTCATTCTTCATGCTCACCACAGCCCATGCCGCAAAGATTCCCAGAAAAAATGTAATGAAAATCGACAGGCTGGCTGTCTTCATAGATATCAGTATCGGTGACCAGTCCATGGATGGTTCCTCCCCTTTTCCTTACTCGCCTTTTGTGAATCCGTATTCCTCAAATACCTTCATGGCCTCGTCCGTCTTAAGAAATTCCACAAAGTTCTTTGCTTCCTCTGGGTGAGCCGTGTTCTTCACTACCGCCACAGGATAGATGACCTTCCTGGCAAGGCTTCCCTCCGGAGCCTCTGCCACCACTTCCACCTTGTCCGCCATGCTGGCTGCATCGGTAGCGTATACGATACCCGCGTCAGCGCTGGATGCGGCCACCTGGTTAAGCACCTCTGTCACGTTGGTTCCAAAGCTTACCTTGTCCTGTATCTTATCCCAGATTCCCAGGCTGGTAAGGGCTTCCTCTGCATACTGTCCTGCCGGTACGCTGGCAGGATCCCCGAGAGCAATGGTCTCTGCCTTCTCAATGTCCTCAAACTTCTCTATGCCCGTGCTGCTGCCTGTTGGAACAATGAGCACAATCTTGTTCTCCAGCAGGCTGGTGATGGTGTCAGATTCAATCATGCCCTCCTCGTCCAGGGCTGTCATCTGCTTTGCCGCAGCCGACATAAACACATCCGCCTCCAGTCCTTCCTCAATCTGTGTCTGAAGCTTGCCTGAGCTGTCATAGGTACCCTTCACTGTCACGCCCGGATACTGCTCCTGGAACATGGGAATCAGTTCATCCTCATAGGCGTTCTTAAGGCTGGCCGCCGCCGCAACCAGAATCTCTGTGGATTCGCCTGCCTGGGCTGCGGTGGTCTCCCCGGCAGAAGTCTCTGCTTCTGTCTCTGCTGCAGTGGCAGTTGCCTGCGTTGTCTCTGCCTCGGTAGCTGCTGCTGTCTCCTTTGCGCCGCCTGAGCATCCGGCCAGAGCTGCCGCTGCCATCATTGCCGCCATCATCATGCAAATCTGTTTCTTCATAATTAATTCCTCCTGTAATTCTTAATCTTTTTTATATACAAATACAGGTACTCGTTATACTCAGACGACCATATCGTTTCCCACATAAATGCCCATCTGCTGAGGATGAGCATTTATACCGGACAAATACCTGTATTCCTATATTTCTGTTATGGGTCTCTCCGGAGCATGTCTGAACCTGCTCTCAGGCGCGCAACTGGCATAGGTAGCGGGTGCTATATTCACTGATAATTACGCAGCGCCGTGTTATCTTCTGGCACATTCCGAGGCGCTTCCCCTGAGTATCTTAAGGCCATGGTCAAGGCTTCCCAGAATGAAGCCAAGACTCTCCTTAACCGCTTTGGGGCTTCCCGGCAGGTTCACAATCAGGGTCGTTCCCCGGATAACAGACACGCCTCTGCTGAGCATGGCCCGGTCCGTCACCTCCATGGACTTCATGCGGATGAATTCGGCGATTCCAGGCGCATTGCGCTCAGCCACAGCCATGGTGGCCTCCGGCGTCTGATCCCTGAGGGAAAATCCCGTTCCTCCGCTGGTCAGAACCAGGTCCACCTGGCGGCTGTCGGCCAGACGTATAAGCTGGGTCTTTAACTGGCCCGGCTCATCCGGCAGGAGCAGAAGCTCCACCACCTCATACCCGGCTGCCTCCAGCATCTCCTTGGCAGCAGGACCGCTCTCGTCCTTCCGCTCTCCCCTGGCGCCCTTGTCGCTGAGGGTAATGACGGCAGCTGTAAAAGGCCGTTCCTCTGCAGGCGGCTCCACCCGCATCACATCCCCGGGGCGGATAATTCCCTCACGGATGACTCTGGCAAACACGCCTTCCTTCGGCATGATGCACTCGCCCATGCGCTTGTAGATAGCGCAGTGGCTGTGGCATTCCTTTCCTATCTGGGTCATCTCCAGCTGCACATCCCCCGCGTATAGTCTGGTACCCACGGGAAGGCTTCTGAAATCAATGCCCTCCACCACCAGGTTCTCGCCAAAGGCCCCGTCTATGACATTGGCTCCGCGCTCGTTGAACGCCATCACCTTATCATAGGAGAGAAGGCTTACCTGACGGTGCCAGTGGCCTGCGTGGGCATCTCCCTCAATACCGAAATCCACCAGGAAATGCCCCTCTTCTATGGCCCTCTTCTCAATTCCCCGTTTATCACTGATACAGATGGCCTTCACCACTCCGGTGGGACAGACACCCTGTTTTATCTGCTCTGACATATACCTTATCCTCCAATAGCAATCATGTTGTGTGCTTCTGTTATCTGACCCGGACGCTCGAAGCAGTGGGCCGCGGGTTTGCATAATACAGCCTGTTCCATGGCCTTCCTCAGTTCCCTCTGAAGCCCCTCGTCAGACGGGCAGCCCGCATAGGGCCAGCGGTAATGCCCCTCCTCCTCAGGCCGTTCCTGTCCTTTTCTCAGTATCCGCCTCAAATCCACTCCGTCCTCATAGCACAGACAGGGTTTCAGATACCCCTGGGACGTAAGGCGCACCCGGTTGCAGTCGCTGCAGAATTTTCCGTGGATCGCGCTGATCAGTCCGATACTGCCCTTAAATCCCGGTATCCGGTAGTAGACAGCCGGTCCGAAGCCATGGACCCTGTCATCCTCCTCCATATCGGGGTATGCCCTCATCATCTCCTCCAGCAGCTCCTGGTGGTTGATGGTCTTAAAATTCTTTCCGTAGCCAATGGGCATCATCTCAATAAACCGCACATCCACCGGATATTCCCTTGCCAGCTCCACCATCTGCCGCCAGCCATCCTGTCCGGCTTCCCGCTGTTCCTCGTCCATCTGGCTGAAATCAATGGACACCGCATTGATTTTTACGGATACAGGCATGGCGCAGGCCCGCCTGACGGCTTCCATCACAGTGCCCAGGGCGTCGGTTCCCGTTATCCTCTGGTACAGGTCCCTGTCCAGGGTGTCAAGGCTTATATTGATGCCGTCTATCCCGGCCTCCGCCAAATCATCCAGATACCGCTCCAGCAGCACGCCGTTGGTGGTTATGGTTACCTTCTCAATGCCCGGCGTGCTCTTAAGCTGCTTCACCAGCTGGCAGCAGTCCCTGCGCACCAGTGGTTCGCCCCCCGTCACCTTGATATGGCGTATGCCCAGGCCGGCAGCACAGATTCCCACGGCCTGGATCTCCTCCAGAGACAGGATATCCCATCTGGGCACGCACTCCACCCCATAGGGCATGCAGTACTTACAGCGCAGGTTGCACCTGTCCGTAATGGATATCCTCATATAGTCAATGGTTCTTCCCAATGCATCCTTCATATTGCTCATCCCCTGTTCCGGGCACATCTGGGGTTATGGAATTCCCCGCTCTTGCCTCCGCTTTTATGTTCCAGGTAAATGTCTCCGATCTCCATGGACTTATCCACGGCCTTGCACATGTCGTAAACTGTCAGCAGCGCCACGGACACCCCGGTCAGCGCCTCCATCTCCACCCCTGTCTTTCCTTCCGTCTTAACCTGGCAGAAGGCCTTGATCTCAAGTTTTTCAGGGTTCATCTCGAATCTGACTTCCGAGTTGGTAAGATTCAGCAGATGGCACATAGGAATCAGTTCCGCCGTCCTCTTCGTTCCCATGATCCCTGCCACTTGGGCTACCGTCAGCACATCGCCCTTCTTCACCTTCCTGCCGGCGATGGCTTCAAACACTTCCCGGCTTACCCGGATCTTTCCCTCTGCCAGGGCTCTCCTTTGCGTGATTTCTTTGCCGGAGACATCGACCATTACCGCATTGCCATCCTCATCAAAATGACTGAATTCCATCTTTTCTCCTCCTGCCTTCTATCCTAGTCCAGATATGTATTCTTATACTCTTCACGGATATCTTCCGGAACCAGCTTTCCTCCGGTCGCCCACGCGATATGTGCAGACTGCTCCATCTTGTCCTCCAGGCCATGTTCCTTGATAT
>ENA-OPSU01001002-OPSU01001002.1-human-gut-metagenome-genome-assembly--contig:-NODE-1002-length-10581-cov-2.318925_pt1 | contig 10581 bp, 7 predicted proteins | sample MGYA00241811_ERZ501913 | MGnify/ENA primary metagenome ERZ501913 (study PRJEB25962, sample SAMEA2042113) | human gut metagenome | biome: human gut; feature: human-associated habitat; material: faeces...
ACCGTCAGGTCCGCAGGGTGTGTGCCGGTACGGATGTGGTCCGTAAACGCCTGCATCTCAGCCAGAAAAGCGGTGTGCCAGCGGGACATGAAGTCCGGATAGTACTCCTGCCGCGCACCATGCTCATCCACGACCTGCAGCAGGTTCCGGGCGCCCACGGGGGCGATGCGCAGCGTGCCGTGGGTTCCGACGATTTCCGTCTCTACATTGCAGCCTGCTGCATGGGTGCGGTTGGCAAAGAGAAAGCCCATGGCGCCGTTTTCGCACTGGACCATGGCGGCGGCATTGTCTGTGTCATGCAGTTCCCGACAGAGGTCGAACTCAAAGACACCACCGATGGCCCAGACGTTACGGATGTTAGAGCCGGTGAACCAGCGGATCAGATCCAGATCGTGGACGCACATGTCCAGGAACTGGCCGCCAGAGTGGGGGAGAAATTTCAGTGTGGATTCAATGGTGCTGCGGGGATCCTGGGTGCAGGAGCGGACCAGCACCACCTTGCCGATTTCACCGGCGTCCACACGGCGCTTGGCCTCAGCATAGGAGGGGTCAAACCGGCGCATGAAGCCCAGTTGGAACACCAGTTCCGGATGGGCCTCAACAACCTTTTCAGCTTCCTTGCACTGAGCCACATTGGTGCCCAGAGGCTTTTCACAGAAAATGTGCTTGCCGTGCTCCATGGCAATTTTGATCTGCTCCACATGAAGAAAAGAGGGGGAGACGATGACGATGCCGTCCAACTCCGGATCGGCGCACATGGCGGCAAAATCGGTGTAAGTATGAGGAACGCCCAATTCCTCTGCCACCGCCCGGAGACGGGAGGTATCCACGTTACAGATGGCGTGGAGGACGCAGCCGGGAATGGATGCGGCTAAGTTTTTTGCATGTTCGTAGCCCAGACGGCCCAGGCCGACAGAGCCGATTTTAACAGATTCCATATAGCACCTTCTCTCTGGGGTTTTCAATTTTACAGTATAGTCTAATCCCCCCAAAAATACAAGCGGGACCTGCCTTGAAAGCTGGATACTGCCGAAGAACTTGAACAGCGGCACGGCTCTTGAGAGCCGTGCCGCTGTTTTGCGGGAAAGTGGTCCCTGGGGATCAGTCCACCTCCCGCAGCCGTTCCACGATGGTGGCCTTGGAGACGGAGCGGTACACCGCCAGGGGAACCAGGACGCCCAGCAGGGCGAACACCGGGGCCACGATCAGGAACGGGGTCAGCGTCAGGCGGTAGGTGAAGAACCAGAACATGCTCCCCACCGCCTTGAAGGCCACCGGGCCGAAAATCAGGGTCAGCACCAGGGAGATCCCAGCCGCCCCCAGGGCATAGAGCAGCCCTTCATACACCAGCATGGTCTTGAGCTGCTTGCCGGTCATGCCGATGGACTGGAGCACGGCGAACTCCCGCTTGCGGGCGATGATGCCGGTGAGGATGGCGTTGAAGAAGTTCAGCACGCCCACCAGCCCCACGATGAAACTGAGGGCCCCGCCGCACAGCTGGAACATGGAGCGCATCCCCTCGAACTCCGATGCGTAGAGCGCCTTGCTCTCATAGTCGAACTGGGGATTCACGTTCTCCGTGTAGTCTGCCAGGAACTTCTCCATGGCGCCGTTGGCCTCGTCGGTGGTATCAAAGGCGTAGTACATCACGCTGTCTGTGCCGCTGTCCTGCATGAAGGTCTGGTCATTCAGGATGAACTCGTCCGCGCCGTAGTAGCGGTAGGAGAAGGCGGAGGGCACCGTCACCAGGGCGGCTACTTCGTATTCCACGTCCCGGTATTTCACCGCACGCGCCACATAACTGGCCCCTGCGGGCACGTCCTCTACGCTGGAATAGGCGATGCCGGTGTCCGGGTCCACATACGCCATCTCCTCCACATACCGCAGAGTGATGATGTCCCCCAGCCGGGCCCAGTGGGAGTCCAGCTCCGGATTGCCGTAATCATCATCGCTGTACACGGCGGCCACATACCGCCCGCCGTCCTCCCGGAGCTTGTTCAGATCTCCCTCCAGCACGGTCAGATGGTCCAGGGCAAAGTCACCCATGCCGTAGAGCTGGGCAACATCCGCCAGCAGGCCGTCCTCCGTGCGTTCCATGTCGCTCACCATGAGGTCCAGAGTGGCCTCGTCGTTCCAACGGCTCCACACAGAGCGGTAGTACTCCTCCGTCACGAACTCCTGGACGATGGAGGTCCTGCCGTAGATCACGCCGCCGTCGGTAATGCCGCCCTGGGCATTGATCTCGTCAATGACGGACTGGGGGATGCCCATATCCGTGTTGAAGATGTCCCCGCCGGTCTGGAACTGGCCGGCGTCCGCCACGATGAAGTCGCTGGCGGTGAAGTTGGACACGTACTTGTCCATGTCGAAGCCGTTGGTGAAGTTCACCGTCACTGTCAGCAGTACCACCGCCAGAGACAGGGACGTGACGGTGACGGCGGTCTTGCCCCGGCTGCGGCCCAGGTTGGCCCAGGCCATGGACAGCAGGGACACGCCCCTGCGGCCTTTTTTCGTCTTGCGCTTGATGCCGCCGCCTTCGGTGTAGCGCACCGCCTCGATGGGAGAGACCTTGCCGGCGATGCGGCCGGGCTTCCGGCAGGAGAGCAGCACCGTCACCAGAGAGAACAGCGCCGCGCCGATGAAGATCACCGGGCTCACGGAGGTCATGGGCACCACGCCGTTCAGCTGTGACACAATGGCCGGCGTCAGCTGGCCGCCGATCAACCAACCCAGCACCAGCCCCAGGGGGATGCCCGCCAGGGACAACGTCAGCGCCTGCTGGCGGATGATCCGCCGCAGCTGCCGGGGCGTGGTGCCGATGGTCTTCAGCAGGCCATAGAACCGGATATCGTTGGTGACGGAGATCTGGAACACGTTGTAGATGATGAGATAGCCGGTGAAGATGATGAGTAGCAGCATGGCGGCCACAGCAATCACCACAGAGGGGTCCAGATTGTCGCTGAGCTGGGCGCCGGTATAGCCCCAGTTGACGCCAGTGTGGATATAATCCGGCGCTCCGGCGCTCTGATCCTGATAGCCGTGACTTTCCAGAATTTGAGCGATATCGTTCGCAATGTGGCGGGAACCGCTTTTCAGCATCACATCCAGGTTCCAGGAACCGGTCATGCCATCCTTTCCGGGCGGGACGGTTCCCACCTCGTCCAGAATGGCGTCCGCCCGGCTCTCCGGAATCAGGATGTGGTTGGCCACAATTGCCTCGTCATACTCCCACCAGCCGCAGAGGGTAAAGGTCTGGGTGGTGGTATGGCCGTCCACGTCAAAGGAGATGGTGAACCTGGCGCCGATCTCCGGCTCCACCCCCAACAGCTCCAGCACGTGGGTGTCGGTAGCGGCCTCGTCGGTGCCCTCCTGAGGCAGACGGCCCTCCACCGGGTCGCAGTACATCCAGTGGGCTTCATTGGCGTCGGCGTAGCTGACCTCCACGTGGGATTTGTTGAACGGCACCTCCGTGGGCATTCCGATAAACCGCCGCATTCCCCACTGGTCGATGAGGGGGTCATCCTTCAGATCGTTAAACTGTTCCTCCGTCAGGTACTTGAAGCCGCCGTGGGAGAAGCCGCCCACCTGACGGAAGTTGGACTGCTGGAACCCGTCGTTGATGGACATGGCGATGGTGAAGAGGGACGTGAACAGAACCGTGGTCAGGGCGATGGCGAGAACGGCGATGAGGTTGCGGGTCCTGGCCGCCTTCATGGACCGCCAGCCCAGACGGCGGATGGTCTTGCCGTTGGATACCTTCATCATGGCGCTCACCCCCGCACCACGATCCGGCCGTCCTCGATGCGGATGATCCGGTCCGCCATCTGGGCCAGCTCCTCGTTGTGGGTGATCATGACGATGGTCTGGCTGAACTTCTGGGCGGTGACCTTCAGGAGTCCCATCACGTCCAGGCTGGTGGCGGAGTCCAGGTTGCCGGTGGGCTCATCCGCCAGGATGATGGCGGGCTTGGCCGCCAGAGCCCGGGCGATGGCCACCCGCTGCTGCTGGCCGCCGGAGAGGTTGTTGGGCAGGTTTTGGAGCTTTGCCTCCAGCCCCAGCGTCTCAATGATCCGTTCCACATAGGCTTTGTCCGGCGCGTTGCCGTCCAGCTGGATGGGCAGGACGATGTTCTCATACACGTTCAGCACCGGCACCAGGTTGTAGTTCTGGAACACAAAGCCGATCTTCCGCCGCCGGAAGATGGTCAGTTCCTCATCGCGCATGGCAGAGAGTTCTTTGCCGTCCACCGTGACGGTGCCGCCGGTGGGGCGGTCCAGCCCGCCCAGCATGTGGAGCAGGGTGGACTTGCCGGAGCCGGAGGTGCCCACCACCGCCACGAATTCGCCCTTTTCCACGGTCAGATCGACCCCGTCCAGGGCCCGGACCTCCGTATCGCCGGAGCCATATACCTTCCGCAGATCCTTTGTTTCCAAGATCGTCATTGTTCATTCCTCCAAGGAAAAGTCTGTATTGCCTTTCGACAATACAGACTGTACCAAAGAAATCTTTCCACATTCTTTCTGAAATCTAACAGTTCTGAAAGATTTGGGATGTCCAGGACGGAACGCGCCGCCTTCTACGTCCTCTCCTCCGCCCTCGGCAGGAACAGGGAGAAGGTGCTCCCCTCCCCGGGGCGGCTGCTGACCTTCAGGTATCCGCCCTGACCGGCGGCGATCTGGCGGGCCAGATACAAGCCGATTCCCACGCCCTCCGCCTCGCTGGCGGAGGGGGAGCGGTAGAACCGCTGGAAGATCCTGGCCTGCTCGGACTCCGGGATGCCAGGGCCGGTGTCCGTCACGTCCACGCGGCAGAACAGCTCATACCCCACGGCCCGGAGGGTGACGGCGCCGCCCGCCGGGGTGTATTTCACCGCGTTGTCCACCAGATTATACAGGGCCTCCGCCGTCCACTTGGGGTCGAACCGGGCGGTCAGGTCCGTGGGCTCTACCGTCAGGGTGATCGCTTTGGCCTCCGCTCCGGGAGCGGCCTGGGCCGAGGCGGCATCCAACAGCTGTTGGATGCCATGACGCTTGGGCGTCATGGCAAGGACGCCGCTCTCCAGCCGGGAGGTTTTGACCAGCGCGTCGATGAGGAACCGCAGCTTCTCCGCCTGATGCTCCAGAGCGGAGACATACTCCCGGCTCTCCGGCGGCAGGTCCTGCTCCTCCAGCAGCTGGGCATACAGCAGGAGGTTGGCGATGGGAGTCTTGGTCTGGTGGGAGATGTCCCCGATCAGGGTCTTGATGGCGTCCTTCTCCTCCGCCAGATTTTTGGCCGATACGGCGGATGCGGAGAGATAGTGGGCCATCCGGGTCTCCAGGGCGGAGAGGCGGCTCTCGTCATAGAGGGACTCCCGGAACTCGCCCCGGATGGCGTCATCCAGCATCTTGCCCAGAGTGTCCAGCATCCGGCGGGTCCGCAGAGATCGGACGGCGAATCCTGCCGCTGCCAGCAGGGCCGGAACCGCCAGGGCCAGCAGGGTGTATTCCACTGTCATGTCAGTTCACCGCCCATGTGTAGCCCAGGCCGTACACGGTCTTGATATAGCGGGGCTTGGACGGCATGTCTTCCAGCTTGTCCCGCAGCCGCTTCACTGTGACGGAGAGGGCGTTTTCGTCCACATACTCCGCCCCGTCCGTCCAGATCCGGTCCACCAGGGCGGCCCGGGTAAGGGTTTGGCCCCGGTGCTCCACCAGCAGCCGCAGCAGCTTCTGTTCCGTCTTGCTGAGCTCCACCGGAACGCCGTTCCGGGAGAACTCCATCCGGCCGAAATCGAAGGTGAAGCCGTCCAGCTGCACCCGTTCCGCCTGGGGGGCGGCGGTCCGGCGCAGCTGAGTATTCACCCTGGCCCGCAGCACCGCCAGAGAGAAGGGCTTGGTGATATAGTCATCCGCCCCCAGCTCCAGACCTGCCACGATGTCTGTCTCCAGGTCATTGGCAGTCAACAGGATTACGGGAACCTCACTCTCCCGCCGGAGGGCACGGAGGAGGTCCAGTCCATTGCCGTCAGGCAGGTTGATGTCCAGGATCAGCAGGTCGAAGCTCCGGCGGGAGAGCAGCTCCCCGGCATCCGCCAGGGACCGGCAGAGCTGGGGGCGGAGCTCCGGCGCCTGGAGGGCCAGGCGGATACCCTCGCCCAGAGTCGGGTCATCCTCCACGATCAGCAGGTCTTTCATCGGGGAACCTCCTTGGGATCAAACTGCGCCCAGTATACCACGGGCGGCCGCCGCCGTCCAGAGCGGGCAGAAGAAACGCACGGCGGACAGACCGCCGTGCGTGGGGCGCGGGATCGCGGGTCACAGGGTCAGGGAGGGGGCGGTATAGGTCCGGGCCGCCAGTTCCTGGTCCAGCATATAGAGCCCCTTGGGGTCCGAGCCGAACAGCTCCATCTTCTTGATGAGATCGGTGGCGTTGGTCTCCTCCTCACCCTGCTCCTTCACGAACCAGTCCAAAAACTGCATGGTGCGGAAATCCCTGGCCTCGTACGCGGCTTCATAGATGGCGTGGATCAGGGAGGTGACATACTGCTCGTGGGCGAGACCGGCCTTCAGGGGGTCCATGTTGGCTTTCAGCTCCGCATCCGGCTTGGCGACGGCCTCCAGCGTTACGGGCACGTCGTTGTTCTGGAGATACTGGAGCATCAGCATGGCGTGGTCCCGCTCCTCCTGGGCCTGGACCTTGTACCAGTTGGCAAAACCGGCAAGGCCCTGCTCCACATAGAAATTGGAGAACTGGAGATACAGATACGCAGAGTAGAATTCCTTGTTCACCTGATCGTTCAACAGCTGGGATACTTTTTCGTTCAGCATTGTATGCGCTTCCTTTCTGCAGCGGACGAAACGTCCTTGTTTGTTCTATCTAACCATTATATCACGGACTGCAGAAAATGCAACGGCAGCCGGGAAAAAAGCGGTGGACGGGCGGGAGGCGCTGTGCTACAATGGGCGTGCTGCAAAGTCCCTTTTTGGGAAAACTTTAACGGGAACCAAACGGCAGGGGCCGCCTTTTTACAGACCGGCGGGCCCATCCGTGTTATCATGGTCCTGCTGTCCACGGGCGGCTTCTGATAAAACGGAAAGAGGGATCGCTGTGTTCATGCGCAGAAAAAACCACATGGCGCCGGCGCGGATCATCCTGATCGGCTTTGCGCTGCTGATTTTGGCGGGAGCACTACTGCTGACCCTGCCCATCTCCACCCGGGACGGGCAGGGCGCCGCCTTTTTCGACGCGCTGTTCACCGCCACCTCCGCCACCTGCGTGACAGGACTGGTGGTCCAGGACACGGCGCTGTACTGGTCCGGCTTCGGCCAGGCGGTGATCCTCATGCTGATTCAGATTGGCGGCATGGGTGTGGTGACCGCGGCGGCGGCCATCTCCATGCTGGCCGGGCGGCGGATCGGGCTGAAGGAGCGGTGGGTGATGCAGGAGTCCATCTCCGCACCCCAGGTGGGGGGCATCGTTCGCCGGACCCGCTTCATTCTGGCGGTGACGCTGGTCCTGGAGGGGACGGGGACGTTGCTGCTGGCTCTGCGGTTCTGCCCGGAGATGGGGCTGTTCCGGGGACTCTGGTACGCGGTGTTTCATGCGGTGTCCTCCTTCTGCAACGCCGGGTTCGACCTGATGGGGGCGGCGGGCACGCCCTTCGTCTCCCTGACCGGCTATGCGGGGGACCCACTGGTGAATTTCACCGTGATGGGGCTGATTGTCCTGGGCGGCATCGGGTTCCTCACCTGGGGAGACGTGCGGGAGCACAAGTGGCACCTGCGGGCCTACTGCCTTCAGAGCAAGCTGGTGCTGGCGGTGACTGCGGCACTGATCCTGCTGCCGGCGCTGTTCTTCCTGCTCTATGAGCTCCGGCTGCCCCAGTGGCAGACGCTGACCCTGGGGGAGAAGGTCCAGGGGGCGCTGTTTCAGGCGGTCACCCCCCGGACCGCGGGGTACAACACCCTGGACCTCTCCCAGCTGAGCGAGCCCTCCCGGCTGCTGATTACGCTGCTGATGCTGGTGGGTGGCTCCCCCGGCTCCACAGCCGGCGGATTCAAGGTCACCACTCTGGCGGTATTTGTGCTGGCGGCCCGGGCGGTGTTCCGCCGGCGGGCGGATCTCCAGTGCTTCGGCCGCCGCCTCCCCACGGAGACACTGCGCAGCGCCGCGGCGGTCCTTATGATGTATCTGGGGCTGTTTCTGCTGGGCGGTATGGCCATCTGCTGCGTGGAGGACATCTCCCTGGAGGCGGCGCTGTTTGAAACCGCCTCCGCCCTCGGGACCGTGGGGCTGACGCTGGGGGTGACCCCGGGATTGGGCGGCGTTTCCCGGTTGATTCTGATCTTTTTGATGTACTTTGGCCGCGTGGGCGGCCTGACGCTGATCTACGCCGTCCTGCCGGACAGCGGCGCCGCCCCGGCGCAGCTGCCCCAGGAGCGGGTCACTGTGGGCTGAGCGGTACGCTTGAGAAAGGATGTGTGAGGATGAAATCGGTACTGCTGATCGGATTGGGCCGCTTCGGGCGGCACATGGCCGCCAAGCTTCAGGAGCTGCACCACGAGGTGCTGGCGGTGGACAAAAACGAGGAGCGGGTCAACGACGCGCTGGACCTGGTGACCCACGCGCAGATCGGGGACAGCACCAGCGAGGCGTTCATCGCCTCCCTGGGGGTGCGGAACTTTGACCTGTGCGTGGTGGCCATTGGAGACGACTTCCAGAGCTCTCTGGAGACCACGGCCCTGCTGAAGGAGCAGGGCGCACGCTTCGTCCTGTCCAGGGCGGCACGGGATGTCCACGCCAAATTTCTGCTGCGCAACGGCGCGGATGACGTGGTTTATCCGGAGCGGGAGACCGCCAGCTGGGCGGCGGTGCGGTACAGCTCCGACCATATCTTTGACTACATCCAGCTGACGCCGGACCACGCCATTTACGAGACGGCGGTGCCGCCGGCCTGGGTGGGCAAGACTATCGGCCAGCTGGGGGTGCGCCAGCGGCACAATATCAACATCCTGGCCGCCAAGCGGGGAGAGGAGCTCATCCCCATTCCGGGCGGCGACTACTGCTTCCGGGAGGGGGAGACGATGCTGGTTCTGGGCGCGGACCGGGATGTACAGAAGTTCCTGCACTTTTGACGCAGCTGGGCGGAGCCGTCTGTTGGCGGCTCTGCCTTTTTCACGCCGGGACGGAAAAGGCCGGTTTGCATTCCCTGTCGGGTCTGGTATAATGGATGCATCACGCAAGAAAAGAGCGGAGGCGAAGGCATGGCGGAGATCCTGGTGGTGGATGACGAAGCGGCGATTGCGGATCTGGTGGAGGTCTGCCTGAAAAATGAGGGCTACACAGTGTACAAGTGCGGCAGCGGGGAGGCGGCGCTGACCTGCGTGGCGCGGCAGCATTTGGATCTGGCCATTCTGGACGTGATGCTCCCGGACCTGGACGGCTTTACCCTGTGCCAGAAGATCCGGGAGGAACACCTCTTTCCCATCCTCATGCTCACCGCCCGGGTGGAGGACATGGACAAGATCATGGGCCTGACCCTGGGGGCGGACGACTACATTACCAAGCCCTTTAATCCGCTGGAGCTGGTGGCCCGGGTGAAGACCCAGCTGCGGCGCTATACCCGGTACAACACCGGCGAGGCGGCGGAACCCAGGGAGACCGCGGAGCATGACTTCCGGGGGCTGCAGATCTCCAGGACCACGCATAAGTGCGTTCTCTTCGGCGAGGAGCTGGCGCTGACGCCGCTGGAGTTTGCCATTCTCTGGTATCTCTGCGAGCACCGGGGACAGGTGGTGCCCAGTGAGGAGCTGTTTGAGGCGGTGTGGGGCGAGAAGTACATGGACAGCAACAACACGGTCATGAGCCACATCGCCCGCCTGCGGGAGAAGATGCACGAGCCAAGCCGGAAGCCGAAGTTCATCAAGACGGTCTGGGGGGTGGGGTATCCCATTGAATAAGAGAAGAGAACGGCCCCCGCTGTCGGACCGGGGCCGCCGCCGGGCCCTGCGGACCTGGGGATTCTATCTGCTGGCGCTGACGGCCTGGGTGACGGTGGTGCTGGCGGCGGTCTTCCTGGGGTATCTGGTATGCAGCGCCTTTACGTGGTATGCGTGGGATCCGCTCTACCAGTTCCTCAACTGGGTACGGGATTACATCGTCTTTGTGTGTATGCTGGTCATCCTGCTGGGCTGGGTGGCTATCAGCTATTCCTTCATTGCCCGCCCCATGCGGCTGGTGGACACGCTGGCCGCGGCGGCAGAGCAGCTGGCCCAGCCGGGAGAGGAGCCCATTGAGCTGCCGGAGCCTATGGAGGACCTGGAGGGGCAGCTGAACGCCGTCCGGGAACGGGCCCTGCGGGACGCCCGGGCTGCCCGGGAGGCAGAGCAGCGGAAAAACGATCTGGTGGTCTATCTGGCCCACGACCTGAAGACCCCCCTCACCAGCGTCATCGGCTATCTGACACTGCTCCGTGACGAGCCCCAGCTCTCCCCGGAGCTGCGCGCCCGCTACACCGGCATCGCCCTGGACAAGGCGGAGCGTCTGGAGGAGCTCATCAACGAATTCTTTGAGATCACCCGCTTCAACCTCAGCCATCTG
>ENA-OPSU01001006-OPSU01001006.1-human-gut-metagenome-genome-assembly--contig:-NODE-1006-length-10490-cov-2.649353_pt1 | contig 10490 bp, 8 predicted proteins | sample MGYA00241811_ERZ501913 | MGnify/ENA primary metagenome ERZ501913 (study PRJEB25962, sample SAMEA2042113) | human gut metagenome | biome: human gut; feature: human-associated habitat; material: faeces...
CAGCGACTAAAGTCACAAATATAGGTTTTTTATTTACTGAGAGCGTCTCCTTTGCCTGCGCAAATCAGAATTGCCTTTTTGGTTAAAAGTTGGTAGAATATTTTTGAAGGTATTATTTATATGAGGTGTTTATGAAAAGAAAGATAATATTATTGTTAGTAACTCTCTGGATAAGTATTTTCATAATCAGTGGCTGCAGTATGATGCCACATCTGAATGCTTCTGCCCAGACGGTGATTGATACGAAAAAGGAACTGCTTGCAGAGATTGAAAATGCGCTATCTAGTGGAAAGACGAAGATTTCTTTTGTGACAAGTGATCTTGATCAGACAGATTTTGATACGCTGAATCAGAATATAGAAGGTTTTTATGGTGTGGTAAAGGAATATCAGATAAAGAGTGTAAAGTTTTTGAATAAGTCTTATGTGACGTTAAATTGTGAGATTAGTGATAATTATTATGTAGAAAAAGCCTTTTTTGATGAGGAGGATATTCCAGAAGAACGAGAAAAAGCAAGGGATTTGTATGAAGCTTGTAAAAGTTTTCTTACCAGTTTACAAAGTAAGAAGCGAAGTGATTATGAAAAGGAAAAGCTGATTCATGATTATATTGTGAGTAATGTTGCATATGGATATCCAGGTGGAAAGAAAGAACCGGAAGGAGATGCCTATAGTGCATATGGTGCTCTGGTTTTAAAGAAAGCGGTATGTAATGGTTATGCAGAAGGGATGAAGCTGCTTTGTGACCTTTCTGGTGTGACCTGTAAGATGATTTCTGGGACAGCAGATGGAGAAAAACATGCCTGGAATTTGATAAAGCTTGATAAAGAGTGGTATCATGCAGACCTTACCTGGGATGACCCGGAACCGGATGAGACTTCCCGTATTATGTACACTTATTTTAATGTGGATGATACACAGATGAAAGCAGACCATAAATGGAATGCGGCATTGTATCAAAAGGCAGAAGGAAACGAATATAATTACTATAGAAAAAAAGATTTACTTTGTGAGGATTATAAAAGTTTTCGTAGTAAATGTGAGGATATTTTGGAGAAAAAAAGTCCAAATAGTATTCAGTTTATGGTGAAAGATTATGATCAGGATACGTATTCAGATGATAATCTTCAGTTTATTCTTCGGTATAGCGGCGCTTCTTCGCTACGGATGCAGATTGCGGGAAAAACTCCCTATACGATGTTATATTTTAAGCTTCAATATTGATAAGTGATAAATTACAAATTATATGGCGGAAAAGGACGTAAAATATAATATTTTAAAATAACAAAAATAAGTGTTAAAATAGATAATAAGAATAAACCTGCAGTATAGACAAAAAGGTAATAAGAAGAGATAATATTAGGCAAAAACAGATAATAAAGAAAGATAGTAGGACAAGGACAGATATACAGCTAAAGAAAGGTAGAGAAATGACAAAAGAACAGTTTATTATGGAATTAGAACAATGTCTGCAGGGCGAAGTGTCTGCATATGAATTATCTGATTCATTAACGTATTACAGACAGTATTTTGAGGATGAGATTCGTAATGGAAAAAGTGAGGAACAGGTCGTTGAAGAGTTAGGAAGTCCAAGACTTATTGCCCGCTCTATTATTGATGCGCACGGAATAGAGGAAAGTGCTTCTGGTAATTCCGATTATGGAGATAATTCTTATGGAAGTGGTTATGCACAGAATGATAGTTCCTACCGTAGCTATGGAGATGCATATTCTGACAGAAGAGATATCGAAAACAACAATCAGAAGGGAGCTTTGCAGAGTGCCGGTAAGATGATTATGACAATTATTATTTCCGCACTGGTATTTTTCATTGTATTATTTTTATTGCGGGCATTGTTGCCGCTTGCAGTGATAATTATTGCAGCAGTTTTGATTGTACGCCTGATTCGAGGATAATATTCAAGAATTCCTAGATGATGCAATTAGAGCAAATGATAGAAGGAAACAGGACAGAAAAGAGGGTTTGATATGACAAGGGAAGAAGTATTGGAAAAAGTATCAAAGAAACGAGAAGAATTTATCTCCTGGTATCATGAATTTCATCAGATACCAGAACTTGGATTTGAAGAAAAAGAAACAACAGAATTAATCTGTGAGAAGCTTACCGGGATGGGGATTCATCCACTTCGATTAGATCCAACAGGGGTAACTGCCTATGTCGGCCCACATGATGCCTATACAGTAGGTCTTAGAGCAGATATTGACGGCCTTAGGGTTTCAGAAGATACAGATTTGCCATTCCAGTCAAAGCATCCTGGAAAGATGCATGCCTGCGGACATGATGGTCATATTACAGGCTTGTTAGGAGCAGCTTCTATTTTAAAAGAAATGGAATCTGAACTGACTGTCCGTGTCAAATTAATTTTTCAGCCGTCTGAAGAAAATACAAAAGGTGCAAAGCAGATTATTTCCCAGGGAATATTAGAAGATGTTGATGAAGTGTTTGGCCTGCATCTCTTTTCCGATATAAAAGCAGGAGAGATTTCTGTGGAGCCGGGAGCCAGAATGGCACAGACAGATCGTTTTACTATCACTTTCATCGGAAAAGGTGGTCATGCCGCAAAGCCACATCAATGTGTGGATGCTACCGTTATGGCTGCTGACTTTGTACAGACAATTGTAGCAAGAGAGCTTGACCCGATTGAGGGAGCGGTTGTGACAGTTGGTTCCTTAAAATCGGGAACGCAGTATAATATTATTTCCGGTAAGGCAGTCTTAGAAGGAACTTGCCGAAGCTATTCTGAAGACGTAGCACAGCACTTACAGGATGCCATTCGAAGAAGAGCAGAAGCAGTAGCAGACAGCTACGGCGGAAACGTAAAGATTGCCTATGAACAGGGCTCTCATCCACCAGTACTTAACGATGTAGCACTTTCCCGCCGAATCGCAGACGAAGCGGAACAGCTATTAGAGAATAGAAAGCTTGTCCATATCGCGCCATTAATGCTTGGAGAAGATTTCTCCTGGTATCAGAAGGAAGTGCCGGGTGTATTTGCCTTCGTAGGCTGTGGCACACCGGGAAGAAAGTGCTATCCAAATCATCATCCGAAGTTTGAAGTTGAAGAATCTGCACTTTCAGATGGGGTGTTGTTGCATTTGGCGGCGGTGGTTTCGGCGATGCATCGGGAGAAGGAAGAGTAGAATGCATAAAATATAAAGAATGCCTTGTTAAGAAAAAAGATTGTAAAATCTCTTGATATCTTTGTAAAGAAAAGTGAAGAAAAATGTTTAAAATGTTGTAAAAAAGTGTTGACAGCTTTCACGCCATATAGTATAATAAACCTCGTTGATGACGTGGGATCTTAGCTCAGCTGGGAGAGCATCTGCCTTACAAGCAGAGGGTCACAGGTTCAAGTCCTGTAGGTCCCATTTATGCCGGCGTGGCGGAACTGGCAGACGCACAGGACTTAAAATCCTGCGGGACTTATACTCCCGTATCGGTTCGATTCCGATCGCCGGCATTATGAGAAAGCAGATAAGGCATAGATTTTTCGAAGTCTATGCCTTTTTTGTTATTTAATTAGATACACTATAGATGAAGCCAATAGAGTCTATGAGCTATATTTGTGATTTTATATGTAGAAAAATAGAGCGTGTTAAAGAAAATTTTTGTAATTAGCACATCCATTGAAAGTATTTTTAACATATTTAAAAAAAGAAAGAAGGTTACATATGGAAATAGAAATTTTAAGTATGCTTCAAAAAATAAGAACTCCATTATTGGACATATTTATGAGTAACATCACAAAACTTGGCAATGCAGGAATCGTATGGATTTTATTAACGATTGTGTTGCTGCTTATTCCGAAAACAAGAAAAAGTGGGTTGATTCTGGCATCAGCCTTAATCGTAGACCTGATTTTATGCAACGGAATATTAAAACCACTAATAGCAAGAATCCGCCCATTTGACGTAAACTCCGCCATTCAATTAATCGTAGCAAAACCACACGACTATTCCTTCCCATCCGGTCATACTGCCGCCTCATTTACAGCAGTAATGGCATTGTATCTTGCCGGAGAGAAAAAACTGTGGAAAATAGCATTAGTCCTTGCCGTTCTTATCGCATTTTCAAGGCTCTATTTATATGTTCACTATCCAACAGACGTATTAGGTGGAATCATAACTGGAGCTATTGCAGGTTACATAGGATACAAACTAACTTTTATTGTCCAGTCAAAGCACAGAAAGAAGCTGTAAATGGTTCTTCCCGATTACAGCTTTTTTCGTCTGTTTTTTTGAACAAAAAAGTTTCATAAGGAGGTAACAATGACACATTATCTTGAATATAGATTAGGCCCCACCGATGACGGAAAAGAGGTTCTTTTTCTGATGCAAAAGGTGCTGGGATTTACGACAAAAAAGGTTCGTTCTGTAAAACATGAGGAGTGGGGAATTCTGTTAAATGGGAAGAGAGTGACGGTTAGAGCGAGGGGAAAGGAAGGACAGCTCTTAAAAGTGATGCTTGAAGATTCGCAGGAAAAGCAGAACAAAATTGCATCTACAAAGATGAATCTCCATATTTTGTATGAAGATGAAGATTTGATTTTTGTGGATAAGCCGGCAGGAATTGTGTCGCATCCATCTAAGGGGCATTTGAGTGACAGTATGATTAATGGGGTGCAGGCGTATTTTGAGAATGAGGGACGGGAGAAGAACGAACGGAGTAATATTCATTTGATTGGACGTTTAGATAAAGAAACATCGGGAATTTTAGGAATAGCAAAAAACAGTGTGACAGCGGAGCGTATGATTAAACAAAGGCAGAGGGGTATTTTGATAAAAGAATATTATGCGTTGGTCAAAGGAAATCCTCCAGAAGAGGGAATTCTTGAAATTCCAATGGAAGAGATGCGGGATGCTCGTGATGGAGATAAGTTAAAAATGAAAGTGGGGAAGAGCGAAAATGCAAAAACAGCAAAAACATTTTTTCAAGTTGTGAAACGATTTGAAAAGTTCAGTCTGGTTTCTCTTGTAATTGAGACAGGAAGAACGCATCAGATTCGCTTCCATATGGCCTCGATTGGCTGTCCGCTTTTGGGAGATTCTTTTTATGGAGATGGTCCGGAACTTGGGATTTCAAGGACGGCATTGCATGCACAACAGTTGACGTTCACACATCCGTTCTGTGAAAAAGTAATGAGAATTGAGTCGGAAATGCCAAAAGATTTGTCTTTTCTTTTGCGTTAAAATATATTAGAATACTTAATGTCATGTAAAAAAAACGTAATGATTGTGTAAAAGCCTGAAGAAATCATTACAACATTAAGTAGAAAACAAAAGAGAGGATAATATCATGTTAGTTATGCTTACAGAACTGCTGAGTGGACTTGCACTGTTTTTATTCGGTATGAAGTTCATGAGTGAGGGGCTGCAGAAGGCTGCGGGTGATAAGATGCGTGTCATTCTGGATCGTGTAACAAAGAATCGATTCATTGCAGTTATTTTTGGCGCGATATTTACTGCGATTATCCAGTCGTCTGGTGCAACCACCGTTATGGAAGTCAGCTTTGTAAATGCCGGACTTCTTACACTGGAACAGTCCGTTGGTATTACATTTGGTGCCAACATTGGTACAACAATTACTGCACAGCTTGTTTCTTTGAAACTGACTGCCATTGCACCGTATATCATCTTTGCAGGTGCATGCCTGATGATGTTTGGCAATAAGCCGATAACAAGAAAGATTTCAGAGGTAATCTTCGGTTTTGGTGCGTTGTTTTTAGGAATTAACAGTATGACAGGTGCATTGAGCAGAATTCCGGAATATCCAGTAATCATGCACTGGTTTTCTTATCTTAAGAATCCATTTATCGCATTACTTGTTGGTTTACTGTTTACAGTAGCAGTACAGAGTTCTTCTGTAACTGTCAGTGTGCTGGTTTTATTAGCGGATTCCCATCTGGTTGGATTAGGAAGCTGTCTGTACTTTATTCTTGGTGCCAACATCGGTTCCTGTACACCAGCAGTTATGGCAGCAATGAATGCAAATAAGAATGCAAAACGTACAGCCATGGTACATTTCTTATTCAATGCATTAGGTATGATCATTATCGGAACGATTCTGTTCTTTGCGAGAAATCAGATCGTCGATGCGATTTCTGTTCTCGGTGGAGCAGATAATGCGAAACGTTTCGTTGCGAATGCAGATACAGCATTTAAAGTATTCCAGACGATTATTTTCCTTCCATTTGCATCACAGTTTGTAAAACTTACGAAACTTTTTATTCCTGGAAATAAAGAAGGTGAGGAAGAGGATAACGGATTACATCTTGAATATATCAGAAAGGCATCAAGCAAGTTTGTGCCATCTACAGCCGTAGTAGAAATTATTCAGGAAATCGAGAGAATGGCTGGTCTGGCCAGAGAAAACCTTGTTGCTTCTATGGAAGCATTAGCAGATAAGAATCTTGATAAGGTAAAGGAAATCAATGCCAGAGAAAAGATTATTGATTACTTAAGCAGCGAGATTACGGATTATCTTGTAGAAGTTAACCGTTATGAACTGCCGCTTGCCGATTCCAGACGAATTGGTGCTCTTTTCCATGTTGTTATCGACCTTGAACGGATTGGAGACCACGCAATCAATATCCTTGAGAATGCGGAGAAGAGAAGTCAGCTTAACGAGAAGTTCACCGGAGCCGGAAAGGAAGAACTTACAACAATGTATACAGAAGTTCTTCAGCTTTTTGATAAGAGTATGGAAATGTTCGTCACAAATAAAAAGGACAACATTGATGAGATCATTGACATGGAAAATGATGTAGATCAGATGCAGATTGATTACCAGAATCAGCAGGTAAAACGTCTGTCCAAAGGAGTATGCGGTGTAGAAATCGGCCTTATCTTTACCGATATGGTAATTGGCCTTGAAAGAATCGCTGACCACTCTACAAACATTGCTTATTCCATTTTCCATGAGAATCCGGAAGATGCAGAAGAACAGCAGAAAGTATTAGCAGAATAAAAAAGGAATCGTGAAGCAGTGATGACAGTAGAATAGAGACAAAACGCATACTGTTATAAATGATAAAATATAGATTATGTTGTTGAAAAAACATATGTCGATTTATCATATGATTTATGATGGAAGCAGAAAGTTTTGGCTATGATAAGCCAGAATTGCTGACTTCACAAAAAAGTATAATTTAAATATCAAAAAAATAAAGGTGCATCGGAATTTTTATACAAATTCCGATGCATTTTTGTACTTTCTTTTATACGATGTAGTCAAAAATTTATATCAATGTATTGTTGAAAAAACATGGTGCAGGGCTTACTATATAAGTAGCGTATTTTGTACTATTATTGATACTACTAGACAAAGATATATTTTGGGAGGTATCTTATGTTAACAAAAATGATTGAAACATTAAAGAAGAATCCTCGTACCATCGTATACACAGAAGGTACAGATAAAAGGATTCTTGAATCAGCCCATCGTCTGACACAGGAAGGAATTCTCGGCGTTGTCCTTCTTGGTAAGCCAGAAGAAGTTAAGGCTGCAGCAAAAGCAGGTAACTTTAATATTGATGCCTGCCAGATTATTGACCCTGAAAATTACGAGGGAATTGATGCTATGGTAGCAGAGATGGTTAAGCTTCGTAAAGGTAAAATGACAGACGAGCAGGTAAGAGCAGCTCTTTCTAAGAGCAACTACTTTGGTACTATGCTCGTAAAAATGGGTGGAGCAGACTGTCTGTTAGGTGGAGCTACATATTCCACAGCAGATACTGTACGTCCAGCTCTTCAGCTCATCAAAACAAAACCAGGCAACAACATCGTAAGCTCTTGCTTCATCCTTGTAAGAGGAGACGAGAAGATTGCTATGGGTGACTGTGCTATCAATATTGATCCATCCGAAGATGATTTAGTAGAGATTGCTATCGAATCTGCTAAAACAGCTAAGATTTTCGGAATCGATCCTAAAGTAGCTATGTTATCTTACTCTACACTTGGTTCTGGTAAAGGACCTTCTGTAACAAAGGTGGCTAACGCAACAAAGAAGATTAAAGAAGCTGCTCCTGAATTAGCAGTAGAGGGTGAGATTCAGTTCGACGCTTCTGTATCTCCAGAAGTAGCAGAAGTAAAATGTCCTGGTTCACCAGTAGCTGGACAGGCTAACACATTTATCTTCCCTGACATCAACGCAGCTAACATCGGATATAAGATTGCTTCCCGTTTAGGTGGATATACAGCAGTAGGTCCTGTATTACAGGGACTTAACGCTCCAATCAACGACTTAAGCCGTGGATGTAACGCAGAAGAAGTATACAGCATGTCTATCGTAACTGCTGCATTAAGCGTTCCAGAAGAAGAAAAAGTAGACGAAGAAGGATTAGAAGCTATCGTAAGAGCGGTGGTAGAAACAATGCTCGCTGCTAAGAAGCTGGATAAATAATTCTGGGTTTTGGCTAAATAGACGAACCCCAACAGATAAAGACTCCCTATTTGTGACTTTAGTCGCTGCAGGTTGAATGTTCGCTTATACGCTCGCATCCAGCCTTTGCTCCGAGGCCACAAATAGGGAGTCTTTATCTGTTGGGGTTCTGTTTTTTGGAAGACAGAAGTTATTTTAAACGTTTTCCAAATTTAAATTTGTTAACTCTATGAGTGTGTTGTAGAATTATTTCAGGTAGCGACAAGAGCGAGTAGTTTTGAATTTGAGGAAGTTGGAAATATAGATAGCATTTTTTCCTCAAAAAGAAGTGTAAGAAGTAGGGTGGGAGTGGGGAGATGTAGGAAAGACTGTTATTTAACTTCCGAGCAAGCAGAAATCTACAGCTCTCAACCTCAAATCCATCCCCAAGAAAAATTTGTAACTTAAAAAGCAACCAGATTGTACGGGAAATTTACGGTCCTTGCAAAAGTCAGAAAGGTAGAGTGCCCTATTATACAATAAATGCGCCTTAGAGCAAGCTTAAACTGCGGTTGAGCAGTTTAAGTGCAGTGATACGAAGCATTTATTGTATAATAGGGCACTCTACCTTTCGTCTGTTTTGCCAACTCCAAAAATTCCCCACATCCTCTTGTTATTTAGCACAAATTTTGTTAGAATAGTGGTGAAAGAATTGGAAGATATGTCAATATAACTGGCAAACAAGAGAGAAACACAGAGGGGAGAAGAACGGTGTTAAAGGATTTTATGACTGAGTACAGACAAAAGCTTTGTACACCGGAAGAGGCGGTAGAAGTAGTAAAGAGTGGAGACTGGGTGGATTATACCAGCTCGCTCGGAAAACCGGTTCTTTTAGATAAGGCTCTTGCTAAGAGGAGAGACGAACTTTTTGATGTAAAGATTCGGGGGAATCTTGTGGAGGGGCCGATTGAGGTAGCAGAATGTGACGAGACTCAGGAACATTTTGTCTATCATACATGGCATTGTTCTGCTTATGAGAGGAAGCTTTGTGACAGAGGATTATGCTATTATATTCCGATGGTGTTTCACAATAATGCTGCGTATTATAAGTATTTTTTAAATGTCAATGTAGTAATGGTCAGTGTGTCACCGATGGACAAGCATGGATATTTTAATTATTCGGTAAATACCGGAGTTGCCGGGCCTATCGTGCAGAATGCGGATGTTGTTATCGTAGAAGTCAACGAGCATATGCCAAAGATACACGGCGGATATGGAGAATGTATTCATGTGTCGGAGGTGGATTATATCGTAGAGGGAAAGCATGAACCTTTTACGACAGGCAAGCCGTATGTGCCGTCTGAGATTGACCGAAAGATTGCACAGAATCTTCTGCCGTACATATGTGATGGGGCAACCCTGCAGCTTGGAATTGGAAGTATGCCCAATGCTCTTGGAGAGCTGATAGCAGAAACTGACCGCAAAGATCTTGGAATGCACACCGAGCTTTGTTCCGATGCATATCTGCATTTGTATAAGGCGGGCAAGTTAACCAATAAAAAGAAAACGATTGACAGGGGAAAAGGCGTATTCGGTGTTGCCATTGGCTCTTCGGAGCTTTATGAATGGTTAGATGATAATCATGGGGTAGCAGCATATCCACTTGAATATGTAAATCGTCCGGACGTTATTGCCCAGATTGACAATATGGTTTCTATTAATAGCTGTGTTTCCGTAGATTTATATGGACAGGTATCGTCAGAAAGCTTTGGTGCAAGGCAGATCAGCGGTACCGGAGGGCAGCTTGACTTTTTAATTGGAGCATCTTCAGCCAGAGGGGGAAAGGCATTTATCTGTATGAGCTCCACATATAAGGATAAAAGCGGCCAGCTTTTTTCAAGAGTATTGCCGCAGTTTAATGGAGATATTATCACTTCTCCGCGAAGTCAGGTATATTTTCTTGCAACAGAATATGGTGTTATTAACATGGAGGGTCGTTCTACATGGGAGAGGGCAGAAGGGCTTATATCTATTGCCCACCCGGATTTCAGGGACGAACTCATAAAAGAAGCTGAAAAAAGAAAGATATGGCGGCGTTCGAATAAGAGGTAG
>ENA-OPSU01001010-OPSU01001010.1-human-gut-metagenome-genome-assembly--contig:-NODE-1010-length-10461-cov-2.951951_pt1 | contig 10461 bp, 17 predicted proteins | sample MGYA00241811_ERZ501913 | MGnify/ENA primary metagenome ERZ501913 (study PRJEB25962, sample SAMEA2042113) | human gut metagenome | biome: human gut; feature: human-associated habitat; material: faeces...
ATTAGCTTTTAAGGCCATGTATAAATCGCCACCTGCGGAGTATCGTGAAGAACGGAGCTTTTATCCTTTGCAGTTGCGGTTCATTTTACATCGAAGAACAACGGCTATGGAATTTACAATACAGGATATTCGGTTAGCAGAAAAGAAAATAGGATTTTGTAAAGCATGCGATGTTTGTATGAAAAATAATGGCACTTGTGTTCAGCAAGACGATATGGCTGAAGTTCTGGAATCTTTTAAAAAAGCAGATGTTCTGGTATTAGCAACACCTGTATATTTCTACGGTATTTGCGCTCAAATGAAAACATTTATTGACAGGACATATCCTATATGGCAGCATTTAGGAGAAAAAGAAGTTTATTATATTATTTCCGCCGGTCTGGGCGAAGACATAGTAAAACGTTCATTAGGTGATTTGGACGGTTTTGTCGAGCATCTAGAAAAACATGAGATAAAAGGACGTATTTATGCAACGAATGTTATGGATGCAGGAAAAGTCTGTGGAACGCCTTACATAAATATAGCTTATCAAATGGGCTGCCATATATAAACAGAGGGCTTCCTGTTCACAGAGACAGATTTAAGCCGCATGCCGGAGGCTGGATCTGACTCCCGTGATGAATGTCATTACTTGATTGGCATATGGGACTATAGCGAACTTGGAAATCATAAAATGGACTTGGAGTGAATGATATGGGGATTTTCAAGAAAACTTTTAGGATGATTTTTAAGAAAAATAATGGTAGTGAGAAGAAACATAATAATACGCTTGAAGAGGATATTCATTTGGCGTCAGATTGGGTGGTTAAAGCGCTAAATTCATCTGGCTACAAGGCAGACTATTCTTTAGAAAGCATGAAAGAAATCGACAGATTTTTTGATGAGCAGAGTTCCGAAACAGGGCTGCTTTCAAAAAACCGTGGTGAAATCTTATTTGGTCTAGCTTCATATATTGGAGAATCTGCTATCAAATTATATGGTGGAGAATGGAATACTGATGATAGCGACCCACAGGGAGAGATACATATTTCTGTCAAGTTAGCGGACGGTACTGTCATTTGGCCTGTTATCAGATGTATGAAACGATATGAACATGGGTCTGAAGAAAGTATTTATGCCTATCTTTTTGTTCTAAATAGTTAATTTGCCAGACGTCTCCCATCAAAAGTTAAGCTTTCCGATTCCTTCAGTAACCTAGAGAACGCGGCCATCTCCAGCACAAAACAAAGCTTTTATCGGAGGACAGATTAATGAAACGAATGGGTAAAATTATTATCGCCGGACTTTGTTTGGGACTGCCGTTACTCTTTGTAAAAATAGTATTTCAAATCCCAGATGACTTATTTTGGAAGTATTATCTGATTTGCGGAGGAATCGCAGTTGTTGGCACAGCAGCATTCAACCTCCTCTACAACCGGCGTTATCTGAAAAAGATGCAGGCAGCCGTACATCTGTTGGAATCCAACCGCGCAGAGGAATACATCACAGAAGTGGAGTCAATGCGCCGTCTCGCCAAAGGTCGCTTTGCAAACTGCATGCTTACAATCAATTTGTCAGCAGGATACTGCAAACTCAAACAATATGACAAGGCTGCCGAACTATTGGAAAGCATATCAGATGTGAAACTGTCCGGTGATTTAGAATTGGTTCATCGTCTCAATCTCTGCCTTTGTTACTTCTATCAAAAACAAACAGGCCGTGCAATGGCATTATACGAAAGCAGCCAAAGGATATTAAATCCATATCGGAACAGCAAGTTATATGGGGGAAATATCGCTGTACTCGATATTTATGCAGCAATCGGCCATAAAGATTATGCCCGTGCCGCAAAATTGCTGCAAACAGCCAGGAGCACATGGGATAATCCTCGTTTCTTAGATGACTATCGCTATTTGGAAGAAAACATTCATCAGACCCAATGACCTTGAATACAGTAACAGGTGACGGTATGGTGAAGGAAATACATATCAAGGCAGGTCCAGAGAATCATTGGATGAATTATATAAAGCCCAGCAGATTGATGGTATTGTTTTAGAACGGGACTGGGAATGTAGTGTCGTTAGCTGCGCCAAGGTATCGCGCAAATAACCTTGGCCCCAGGAAACCGTTTCATCCGGGATATGCTATTTAATGAAAGGAATCACACAATATGGGAACGTTCAGAAAAATCATAGTGGACAATTCAGAATATATGTGGCTTTTCCGATATGACGATTATGATTATCAAAGGATTCCATACCTATTGATAACTACAAAAGCGTTCCCCAAAGCTACCCTGCATATCAATTTCCCAATCAAGGATCACTTCCTGCTCAACAGCGGCCTCCCCGCGGTTTTTCAGGGACAGCGAGTGAGCATAAATTTAAACCAGCCATTGTTCGTTTCCCAGATAATACAACAGTGCAGTAAACAGATAGATTTATCCAACCTGACCGGTTATCATTATCTGAATGGATTAGATATCTTAAAAACAATCGGTTATGAATTGTTTTGGTAACTTTCAGTTTATATAGGCGTTAAGCAGGATTTTATTTGGTAACTTGTGTGACAGGCTAAAAGCGAAATGTGAGCTTCCTGAGTTGAATGGGATGATCAATCGGATGAAAAATCGGGGTTGATAAAGATAATGAGGTAAAAGTAAATGAAAGAACTTGTCGGGGACAAATTCTATACAACTTTGTCTGAAAAATATAACGAACTTCTGCTTGACTATGTTTTGCTCAGTTGGGATGAGGACTATCACGGGGCAGAATCTCACAAAAAAGCTGTAATTGAAGCAATATTGTCAATACTTAACACAAGGCATCGTGTAGGCAACAACATAAAACATCCTCTGTTTTATGTGCATGAATCAGACATGCAGTGTATTGAATGTGACGCAGGTGCGTTCTTTTATGAGGATAACAGAGGACGGTTTAATAAAGGAGTCTCTGAAACGCCAGAGAAGATGAAAATGAACTATTGGCTTGCTTTTTCAGGGCCGCCTTATGGTATCCCCTACAGCAAAGAGGACTTTCGTAAAATCAATGATTTACTATTTCCTATACCGTTTAGAAAGGATTTGGAGATATTTAGCTGGAATGATGATTTCTCAAATTATTTTGATGATGGTAAAGAATGGTGGGGAACTGCTCTTTGGAGTATATACGATAAATGGATGAACCGTTTCGTCATTATAGGAGCTTCATTGACAGACTAATAGCTTTAAGCCGGTGGTAATAATGTGCAGAATCAGCTAAAAGACAGGGTTTTCCATATCGTATGTTAGGGCAGCGTGAGGGTTTGTCCGTATGGTTGACGATCTGCCTGTGAACTAAATTCAACTATGTGAAAGAAGGTCTTTCGTGGATACACATGATAGCCTGGGGCAAAGGGGCCTGGGAGATTTCATGCATGCAAAAAGGACCCAACGTATGGTTTTCACATACCTCAGTCTATTATTTTTACTTTTTGAGCCCCAAAACAGCACATATATAACAGAAATCAGCCTCCCGGCCCTCTGTCTCCTGCTTTTAATTGCCGGATTAAGAAAAACACACTGGAAGGACCGCTTGCAAAGAAAAACGGCAGGAACGCCGCCCTTTTTCATGTTCTTGCATGTTGAACCGACAAGAAATAATCCCATGTACAATAGGTATCGTCATGTTCTACCTGGATTGAATAGCCTGCACACGCCAGGTATTGGTTGCAAAGCCCCATTTTTTCTTCCAGGTTATCCCGTTCATCTATATCTACATATAGATCCCGAAGATAGTCTACAATAAGGTGGAATTCAGCTTTCGGCAGTTTTTTCTGCAGGAACGCTACGACTTTTTCAGTAACATCTTCCTCATATCCGCCTATCTCTAAAAAATCACCCTGTATGACTGAATAATACAGCCAGAAAGGGACCTCCTCTAAGGAATCTTCCTCTTCCAGAAAATCCTCAAACTCCCACTGCTCTTTAATCCCAAGCATCAGGTCAATCGTTGGCTTCTGGATACGGTAGAGTTCCATATAATCCTTTGCTGTAAAAATAGTCTGAATGCGCTGTTTTTCAACCATATCCTTCGTTTATCCTCCATTATCCATGGCAAATAGCCTGGGGTTTGTATGCCCTTGTATATCCGGAAACCCAGGTCAAACGCCAAAATGTATCATATATTTCTCCCTACAGATTGCCTCGCATATTTTAACAGCCAGGGCTGCCAGCTGCTCATCCCTGTTCATCCTTCTATCCGCTATCACTATCTCCTGGAATGCGGGGAGGGATTCCGGCAGTATCAGGGTAATGCCCCACCTTGTGAGCCCAAAATACGCCCTTGCCATGCCAGCACCTCCCCTATATACTCTGTTTATGTGTCCTGTTCCTCTTTTATCCATATGGATACTCTGGCTCGATTTCATGATGCACATTAAACGGCTCAAGCCTGCCGAGCATTTTCCATATATCATAGGCACTCCCGGCCGCAATCAGGTTCCGCTTCTGCGTCAATGCCCCTTTTGCCTGGAGATAATTCACATTCATGACCTTTGCATATGCCTTGATTTCCTCCAGGCTGCAATCATCACCTCTTAAAACCATATATAAATGGTATACTGTAGTATCTGAGTGAATCGGACTGAAGGAAGTCACAGCCTCCCCCAGATTTTCAAAACAGGAAAGGAAAACAGCTTCTGGTAATACAATTGTTTCCCCCAGGTTGTCCGTCACTTTCATAACGTCAATTATATAATCAAATGCGTAATCCAATCCAACCGTGAAATTTCCATATGGAGGCAGCCGGCGGCAAGCACACATCGGGCAACGGACACATTCAAATAAAGACTTACCATCATATCCCATCTGTCTGACGCGCCCCCCTTATCAATCCTTATCAAACCACGCAACCAGCTCCATTGTGTTCTTGGGCTTGGAGCCATCGTAATAGTTCACGTCCTCTGTAATCCCGCCTTCCTCGTTGCTTGGCTCTATCTCCAAGTTCATGGCGTATGAGGTTCCACCAAAATCAAGGGCTTTCTTCCCCTTTCACAATCCACATTCATTAAATTATATCGCTTCCCCAACGCCTTCCAGGACGGACATCAGGCTTGCATATGAGGCTTCACTTGCCGCCCCATAAAGCATCTGCAGTTCCCCGTCCCCATGCAGTTCCCAGTCTCCACAGTCCATGACGGCCACCATATTGTCCGGCTCATTGCTATAGAGGGTAATACGCATGCCGCAAAGCCAGTTTGTTATTTCAAAAGGAAGCTTCGTGAGCTTAGACTGAATCAGCCCCAGCTCCTCCTCTGTCAACCAGTAGAATTCTTCCGGATTGCATTCAAAGGTAAAAACACACTCATAAGCCAGTACGGCAGACAGGAACTCACTGGTCGTGGGCGCGCAAAGGGTCCAGTTTTTATCATCCTCCGTTACATAAACCGGAGGGTCCGGCAGCATCAAATCCTCCCTGCGGATTCCGGCCCGGCATACTCCCTGGTTCTCATTCAGAAGAATCAAGTATTCCGGTTCCCACAGCCATTCCCACTTCTGGAAATGTTCTGGCAGTATCCATGTGTCCTGAACACAGTGGAACGCCTTTGTCCGCCCGGCGGCACGGTAATAATCCTCCAATACCTGCGGCAGAGCGCCGAATAGCTCCTTCAAATATGCAATTTCATTCTCCGTATATCCCTCCAATGTATCCACTGCGTAAAGCGGTTTGAACATCTCCCAAAAAGCTGATATCATAATATCCTCCTCATTTTCTATTCATTGTCAGCTCCTGTACGCCGAAATAGGAGCCCCTTCTTCCCCTCGGTTATGGGCTGTATATCATATATGGAATCTTCATAGCAAGCCCTTGAGTCCTCCACGATAGCAAAAGGCCAGGCGTTCGGGAATCCTCCCTGTGCCAGTTCCGCAAGGCCGGCTGAGTCATCCTCAATTTCCAAGCCCGTCTGTATGGCCCTGACAGGAGGGAATTGCCATATCCTTTTGGAGAATCCCAGAAGTTCCTCAATTCTTTCTTCCTTGAATCTGACTGGATATCCTTCCGCCAGGACATCTGATTCCGGTATGATGATTTCATGGATAAACTCCCCGTCCTCTGGGTAATTGTTCATCCAGAACCCCCGCACCTCGGAATAACCGCCAAACTTATATATCACCTGCTTATAATCGTGTGAATGGTGCTCCGTGAACCCAAGGTTAAAATCCTCTTCCAGCTTCCGTTGGTTCCATTCGGTGGTCTCTTCCAATGAATCCTCCTCAAATCCCCAATAGCCTGATTGGAATCTCATTCCCGCTTCATCAAGCAAGGCATAGAAATCCTTCACAAATGTGGGATAAAGCTCATCCCTTCTGAACTGGACTGATAGATTGAAATACGCCGGCATACCGCTTCCTCCCTCTCGTTCATGGGATAAATTATATCATACGGCAAGTATATGCGGCAACTGGCAGATGGGTGGGGAAACTGTTGTGGAATCCGAATGTACATGCTATACTTTTATAAGCTGATAGCGCCATATAAACAAATCGGAATTTGTGGAGATTCAGACGATACTGGTGGATTTTATCTCATAATATTTCATGATAAAGAGCAATTACTTTATTGGGACATAACAGAAGCTGGAATATTACAGCAAATTATAAATGATGATTTTGAAATTGAATGGTTTGCATGATTTTCGCTCTTGCCGAAGTACCAGGCCAATCTTAGTCTTGTAAATTCCAGTTTGTCAGACAAACGCAAAAAATGAAAAAATCAGAAGTTAGAGGGATAGCCATGAAAGAAAATATTGCAGCAACGTTGACGGGAAAAGACGATAAATATGCTTGTGCTCTTGCCGATAAAATCATATCAGAAAGTTTAGAAACCGATGAATGGTATGAATATTTTGATGACTTTGCCTCTTTGCTTAATTATCCAAAATCATTAGTGAGAAATCGAGCATTGTATATCCTTGCGGCAAATGCTCAATGGGATGACGAAAATCGTTTCGACTTGATAATTTCTGATTTTCTTGCACATATAACGGATGAAAAGCCAATCACAGCCAGGCAGTGCATAAAGGCTCTTGCACAGGTTGGTTCAGCAAAGCCACAATATATACCCGTAATATTATCATGTTTGCGGAGTGCAGATTTATCGAAATACAAGGACAGTATGCGTCCGCTGATTGAAAAAGACATAGCTGAAACAGAAAAGAAATTGACAACGTAACTTCCAGTTTGTAGGGGAGCTGATCAACACAAAAAATCAGAATAAGACAGATAATGGAATGACCGAATGCCAGAAACTAATTGCATATAAACAGACTGAACAATTATGGGACTGAATGAAAATCCGCGCTTAAGCGAAATGTTTTCCACCTATGTCTCCACCTATGGAAATGATATAGCGCCATACAGCAGATTATCGTGCTGTTCCCCGGCAGAAACAGTTTATTCCTGGCTTTAAGCTGTTAGACTTACGGCTTGCAGTCCCCTCCTTGTGGATGCATGATGGAAATACCAGGGGCTTCCTGCTCGCTGAAACAGATTTGAGCCGCATGCTGGAGGCCAGTTCTGATTCCCGCGATGAATATCATTACTTGATTGACATATGGGACTATAATGAACATAGGTGACTTTTTAAATCGGAAGCTATGGGAGAATGACATGATGAGTGATAGAGTCATATTGATTGATAATATTGATGAAATCCATACTACTGAAATGGGCGCTGACAGAATCAGACGGAATCTGAAATTAGAAAATGTTGACGTGGTTGAATATTGTAAGGACAAAATTATGGATGAAAATTGCCATATATACCGACAGGGTAAAAATTGGTACTGCGAAATTGACAGTGTAAAGATAACCGTCAACGTTTATAGTTATACGATTATTACTGCACACATCATAAAATAAATCCCCATTTTTCGTGAAAAAGTGGGAAACAGATGCGATTCCGGGGCATCTGCATTTCCTAATATTTTTCTATAGAAAGGATACAGCTATGCTGGTTACGATACAACAAACAAAATCAAATACTGAAAATTTATTTGAAGTTACCTCCAACGGCCAACTCTTGTTCCAGGCAAAAGCCCCGTGGATGAAAATCTCCCTGCCGTTCAATGCAGAAGACTTACGGGAACTCACCTTTTCCAATCCTGCCGGGGAAATAGTTTATACTACCCGCTATAGATTCATCGACAACCTCGTGGAGGAGTTGATTCCCTTCAAATACCTGCTGACAAAAGGGCAGCGTTTCGGGCAGTTTGAAATCATCGGCAGGAATGGCAGCGAAGGGTCCTTCTATGTCATGCAGAACGGCTTGTTTGACAGCAAATTCTGCATTGAGTGTTCAGGGAAGGTCTATCTGGGATACAGCCTTGATAGGGGAAGGAACAATTATGTGTCCATCTATGATGATGAAAAACAGATAGCTCAAATCACAAAGCCTCTTACAGTCACAGACAACCTGGATGTCTATTTCCTTCATATAAAGGACGAGTATGCGTCAATCATTCCAGTCCTCTCCTTCTTCACCGTATATTATGACTATCGGAAATACAATCACAGTGGGGAGCTTACCAAGAACACGGTTCAGATATCCAACAGCTATACCTATGGTAAGAACAACGACAAATATAACCCAAACTGGATTGCCAAGGAGTTCGGCCAGCAGGCTGCGGACGAATTGGAACAGAAATTAAGGAAAATAAGAGAACAAGGTTCGGCCCAGGCAAAGAAAATCGTGAAATTAGTGGGCCTGGCTTATCTGGTTCTTATCCTGCTGGCCATTGTACTGTTCGTGGTCTTTAAAAGCATCCTGGGATGATGAGGGATTTTATCATAATTTAATGGAGAAGTGAAGCAATGACTATACCAAACGTATTTTTCAAAAATGGAATCTGGATTGGAGAAATAGGACACAATTTATGGGATGATTTTTATGAAAATACTATTCTCCTTGAATTTAGGGGGTGAGAAGCAATGGTGAAGCCTATTAGCTATATTTCGTATGGTGAAAACGAGAAGAAAATAATAAAGGCTGGAATAGTGGAAATTCGTAAAGTTCTTATGGGTAATGATAAAAATAAAAAGAGAAGTCTGTTATTTGCTCTGGATTGGTTTATGGACCCTTACTTTAAACAAGATATTTCAGATATTCACAATGAATTGGTTGAGCTTTTGCAAACAGTGGTAATTTCTTCAACGGATGATGATGTGTCTGAGGATGCTTTACAGCTTTTATGCGATTATGAATGGCCACCTTTTGAAATACTTGAAAAAAATATAAACAGGGTATCGCAGCGATTAAAACCAGATGTACTGTATGCAGTTAATATGGATAAGGAAATATAACTTTCGATTTATGTAGGAATCATGCTGTGAAAATAAAAAAAGTTAGTCTTATATTAAACTATAAAGACGAATGGCTTAACAAACTTATTACTGCATACAAAAATAAAAAAATTCCAGCCGGAGAACTTTAATGCAATTCCAGTTTGTAGGGGAGCTGAACGAAGCGACAAATCGGAATTGACTGAGCAATCCGGCGGAATAAAAAATATGAATTGGAGTGGAATAAGTTATGAAATATAGTAAGACAATAATTTTAAAAAATGGTGTGGAATGCTGTTTGAAAAACGGCATAGAAAGTGATGGACAGGCTGTATGGGATTGCTTTAATCTGACCCATGGACAAACCGATTATTTACTATCCTATCCAGATGAGAATAGTTTCGACGTGATGCAGGAAGGTCAATTTCTGAAAAAAAAATCCGAAAGTTCAAATGAGATTGAGATAGTTGCCGTAGTCGGGAATGTAGTTGTTGGAACTGCTGGAATTGAAGCAATAGGCTCAAAATATAAGGTAAGGCATCGTGCCGAATTTGGTATTAGCGTCGCTAAAGATTTTTGGGGACTTGGGATTGGACAGGCACTAATGGCAGCGTGTATTGAATGTGCAAGGGCGGCGGGGTATATTCAGCTGGAGTTGAGTGTGGTTGCTGAAAATGAAAGGGCATTATCCATGTATGAGAAAGCAGGGTTTGTTAAATATGGCATAAATCCGAAAGGCTTTAATTCCCGCGTGACAGGATTTCAAGAAGTTATTTATATGAGGTTGGAATTATAAGAAACCTACAAGTTCCGGTTTTTCGGACAGTTGAACGGATTGGCAGGTTCATTGGTATATATTTTAAACAAGTTAGAACATTATTTAAAGAAATAAAAGTTTTGATGAAGTTGATACCTACAGAAATACCAAAAGTATTACTATAATGCATTGATGTGCTAAAAGGAGATTTTCATGGATCATTTTGAATTAGTATCAGAATATGCACCTACCGGCGACCAGCCTCAGGCTATTGCCGAGCTGGTCAAAGGCTTTCAGGAAGGAAATCAGTTTGAAACATTGCTTGGCGTTACCGGCTCCGGTAAGACCTTCACCATGGCCAATGTCATACAGGCCCTGAACAAGCCAACCCTGATCATCGCCCATA
>ENA-OPSU01001020-OPSU01001020.1-human-gut-metagenome-genome-assembly--contig:-NODE-1020-length-10362-cov-3.156981_pt1 | contig 10362 bp, 10 predicted proteins | sample MGYA00241811_ERZ501913 | MGnify/ENA primary metagenome ERZ501913 (study PRJEB25962, sample SAMEA2042113) | human gut metagenome | biome: human gut; feature: human-associated habitat; material: faeces...
CATTCTCCTGGCAGCAAGTTAATTTAATGGATGTATTGGCCGAATACAAATTGTTCTCACATACGAAAACCACCGGCAGCTTCCAAAGGCCGGCTGCGTTCATGGTCTCGTGATAGGAGCCCTCGTTGCTGGCGCCGTCGCCGAAGAAGCAGACCACCACATTGTCCTTTTTCTGCATCTTGAACGCCAGCGCCACGCCTGCCGCGATGGGCAGGTTGCCGCCCACGATGGCGTTGGCTACCATGGCGCCCACGCTGATGTCGCCGGTGTGCATGGCGCCACCCTTGCCGCCGCAGCAGCCCTCGGCCTTGCCGAACATCTCGCACATCATGGCTTTCACGGAGATGCCCTTGGCGATGTCGTGTCCCGCGGGACGGTGGGTGGAGGCCATCCAGTCGTCCTTGCGCAGGTCATACAGCATGCCCACCGCGCTGGCCTCCTCGCCGGTGCTCTGGTGAATGGTGCCGGGCATGATTCCCTCCAGGAACAGGTAGTAAATGCTCTCCTCGTATTTGCGGATCCTGTACATCATTTTGTACATGCCCAAGGCCTTTTCCGCAGGCAGAAACTCACTCATATCTGACCCTCCTGTCAGCGTTTAATTTTAGTAAATTATAAATTCTATTTACTGATAATCAATATATACTTCCTCTTGCCCGTCTGTCAAGATTTCTAAGCCATTTAGACAAAAATTCAAATATAACTTCTATAATTCTCGCTACTTTGTGCAATATTGTTGTTTTTTTCCGTTATATTTGGAAGGGTTTCCAATCGCTATTTCAATTTTTCCGTTTTGAAAATATTATTAATAAATATTTACATTTCTGGTCATATCGGTTATGATAAAGGCAGTTCCCGTAGATCATGCCGCAGAGGAGTGAGCAACATCCATGAAACAGGGAAAACCGACCATGGCCGATATTGCCCGGCTGTCCGGCGTATCGCAGTCCACCGTTTCTCTTGTGTTGAATCAGAAAGGCAGCCGGGCCATCCCGCTGGAGACCGCCGAGCGGGTCCTTGCCGCGGCCCGGGAGCTGCACTATGCCAAGCCCCAGCGCAGCCAGAGCCGCCGGAAAGGCGCAGAGCATCCCGTTCTGGTCCTGGTCAGTGATCTGACGAATCCCTACTATTCCTTTATTCTTCATGAATTGGAGTTGGCTGCTGCCCCCTACGGTCTCCATCTGGTCTGCTGCAACACGTATCACCGGGTGGAGCAGGAGGACGCATATCTGGATATGGCGCTTGGCTGCGGCTTCTTTGCCTCCATCTTCCTGTACCCGCCGGACGATCCGGAGCATGTGCGCCGGGTGAGCCACCAAATGCCCGTCATCGCCATCTGCGATAAAAACGCCGCTCCCGAGATTGATCTGATCGAGCTGAACAACTTCCAGGCTGGTTGCATCGCAGCCGAGCACCTCCTCTCCTTGGGGCACCGAAATATCGCCGTGCTCTCAAGCGACCCCAGCCGCAGCCTTGCCAGGTCCAACCGCATCCGCGGCGTGACGGACCAGATGGAGCGCAGCGGCCTGGAGGACTGTCTCTCCGTGGTGGTGCCGAACGCCCGGGAGATCGAGACCATCCCCGGTAACAACGCCAACTACCGCATCGGCCGCGCCATCGGCCAGCGCCAGGAACTGCTCTCCGGGAAATACAGCGCCTTTATCGCCATCAACGACATGGTGGCCATCGGCGTGATCGACGCCCTCTCCGCCCACGGCATCCAGTTCCCCCGGGATTATTCCATCGTCGGCTTTGATAATTTGCTCTATACCGGCCTGTCCCGCATCTCTCTGACTACAGTGGACCACCACACGGATATCCTGGCACAGGCCGCCATCAGTCTTTTGCTGCGCCGGGTGGATCCATCCATGGAGCCCGCCTTGCTCTCCTCCACCCGCTTTAAAGTTGAATGCACCCCCCAGTTGGTCGTGCGAAACTCCACAGCCCCCTTGGCATGATCCCCCGGTTCTGTCCCTTCGGACCGGCGCTCTCATCCATATCCGCTCTTCATATTTCGAAAACAATGGAAGTGTTCATTTTGAAGGCATTTCCATTGTTTCCTTTTTTTCCTTACAAGAATCGCACAATTTTTTAGTTGATTTAAACAGCTTTCCCCGTGAAATTCTTGTTTACAATGTTCAATTACTATAATTTTTCACTTTCATTTTCACGTAAGCTGTGCCTTCCTCCCCTTGCGGTTTTTCGGAACGCAAGGCTAGAATAATGACAACAGGGAGAGATTTCATGGAACTGAATCACACTTGCTTAGAATTGCTGAAAATTCTATATGACCAGCAAGAATACATCAGTATCAGTACTCTGGCATCCCGCCTAGCGAAAACTGAGCGCTCTGTACGGTACAGTCTGGACCTCATAGATGAATTTCTGAAGCGGAAAAAGCTTCCGTTTCTTTCCAGGAAATTCGGCAGCGGCATCTATCTGGAGCACACGCCGGAAACAGAGGCCACGCTGCACGGCCTCCTGGCAACCGCCACGCCGTACCAGTACAAATTCAGCACCGAGGAGCGGGAGAAATATCTGGAGCTCTGTCTTTTGGTGGGCCGTAGCCAGTACATTCCTGTGGCCGAGTTCGCGGAACGTCTGACCGTGTCCTACAGCACCATCACCGCAGACTTGGACGTCGTGGAAAAATGGCTGCTGGAAAACGGACTAACGCTGGTGAAAAAGTCCCGGATGGGCTTGTATGTGCAGGGTGACGAAACGCAGATCCTGAAAACCTGCCTGAAGCGGTTGGGTGAAAACATCACTCTGGCGGAATATGACCGCTATCTCTGCAAAAAGTCGCTGGACAATAAGATCGCCCTCTCCATCCTCAATGAGTTATTCGCCTCCCTGGATATTGACTTTTTCCGGGATCTCCCCAAGCAAGCGGAGAGCGTGCTGAATTGTATCTTCAGCGACGAGTCCTTCGGCAACCTGATTTTCTTCCTGGCGCTTGTGACACAGCGCCACATCAGCGGTATGGCCGGCTCTGTACCCGTCCCGCCGACGGATGATACGCTGACGCTGACCAATGAGTACGACGCGGCCTCCATGCTGCTGGAACAGATCTCCAAAAAATACGCCGTCCCCTTCTCGACGGGAGATTGCTGCTGCCTAGCTACGCAGTTCTTGTGCTCGAAAAGTATTGTCAACGGGCAGAGCAAGTTGGGCCGCGATCCCATCCGGTCTAAACGGCTGGACAGAGTCACCGAAGAGATTATCTCCAACGTAGAGCGGCTGTATCACATCGATTTCGGCGGCGCCCGCGCAGACTTGGCGGAGCATCTTAAAGCGCACCTGATTCCGACGATCTATCGGATCCGCTATCATAAAGCAATCGTAAATCCTGTTTATGATGAGTTGGTCGCAAAGCACAGCCAGCTGCTTCGGTACACCGCGGAGGCAGTAAAGCCTCTGGAAGAATGCTGTGACGGCCCCATCAGTGATCAGGAGGTTTCGTATATCGCCCTCTATTTCCTGGCCGCCATCAACCAGCAGCATCCTCAGATCGTCCGCCGCCCGCAGGTGATCGTGGCCTGTGGCTCCGGATACGGCACCGCTCAGGTGGTGGCCTCGCAAATGAGCCGGCTGTTTGATGTAGATGTGGTAGCCGTGCTCTCCGGCCGAGATGTCTCGGATTTGATGGAAAAGAAAAGCCTCCAATGCGATTACATCATCAGCACTGTGGATCTGCCCCGCCTGCCAGACGGATTCTATATCAAAGTCAATCCTATCTTTACGCAGAAGGATTACAAGAACATCCTGCAGTTCATAGATGCCCGCCAGGCTGGTGGAAGCGCCAGCCGTTATCTGGAGACCGCCAATAACCTTGTGGAGATCGCCGCCAAATACGGTGCCAACAGCAATATTGACCAGTTGAAGTACGAGTTTCTAACCGCTCTGATCCATTCCTCCGACAGCAGGAGTTCCCTGAATGTTCAGGCGCAGACTCCTTCACTGAAGGAACTTCTCCATCCCAATCTGATTCGGCTGGATGTTTCCTGCCAGGGCTGGAAAGAGGTGGTGTCCGCCAGCACAGCAGCCTTGGAGAAATTCGGCTATGTAACCGAACATTATAAGGAGGCCATTACCCGAAATATTCTGGACTTTGGTCCCGGTATGGTCATGTTCCCCGGAACGCTGATTTCACATGCCTCTCCCGCAGACGGGTGCAAGAAGCTGGGCTTCGGCTTTATGAGCCTGCGGCATCCTGTTTCCTTCGGCAGCAAGCTTTATGACCCCGTGCAGATCGTTTTTACGCTGTCTGTTCTGGATAGTTCAACCCACATGGAAGCACTGATGCAGCTGTTCCGCATGCTCTCCGAGCAATCTTTCCGGGAACAGTTGTTCAATGTCAAAACCAAAGACAATTTGCTTCGAATCATTCAAAATTTCTCGGCACATCAGCGTAAGGATATTTCCGCTGACTCAATTTATTAAATCATACAGGTGGTGTTACTATGGACCAGGAAAGCAAATTTGAGCTTCTCGCCGAGTGCGTTCAATTGGATATTTCCGCCTCTGATTGGCAGGACGCCATCGAAGAGGCCTGCCAGCCTTTGATTCGCAGCGGCTATGTGAAGGACGGCTATCCGGCAGATGTGATCGCCCGGGAAAAGCAGTGGGCCACCGGACTCCCCACAATGCCGGTGGGGGTAGCTATCCCGCATGCTCTGACCCCGGATAACGTGATAGACGCTCAGATTGCCGCATGCCGTCTGGTCTCTCCCGTCAAGTTTGCTCAAAGCGGCGGCACGGAGGAGGATGAGGACATTGATGTCCATCTCGTTTTTGTCCTGGCGCTGAAAGATCCTAAAAAGCAATTGCATCTGCTGCAAAAACTCATGGTTGCAATTTCTGATGAAGCCATGCTGACAGCTTTGTTGCACGCTGACACTCCATCGGATTTCAGCAATATATTCAACGGCTCCGCAGCCAGCGATCATTAAGAAAGGAGAATGGATATGGTCAACCGCAAAGTTAAAATCGTTGTCGCCTGTGGCGCAGCAATCGCTCAGTCCAGCATGCTGCAAATGATGATCTCCAGCTATCTGGACAAGAAGAAGGTCAACTACGAGATTCAGAAGTGCACCTTCTATGAACTGCAGAATAAGGTGAAGTCCTGGGATCCTGACTTTGTCTATACTGTGGGCCAGCCTCCCTTCCAGATGCGGGAAGGGCTCCATCACGACGGCATGAGCATTTTCACCGGTGTCGGCCGGGATAAGACCCTGGACGAGCTCTACGACATGATCCAGAAGCTGGAGGACTGATTCGCACGTTTCCGGAGGGGGTCCAGATCTTTTATCATCAAAATGAGTAGAAGAGAGGAGAAACGTTATGGAAGCTATTCAAAGTGTCATTACCTTTATGCAAAACCTCGGCGCCGCATGTATGATGCCCATTTTCGTTTTCATCATTGGCCTGATCGTTCGCGTTCCTCTGAAGCAACTTCTCAAAGCATCCGTCACCGTTGGTTGCGGATTCATTGGCACCTTTATGGTGATGGATCTGTTAGCCAAATACATCGGCCCTATCTCCACGGGTCTGGTAGAAAAATTTAACCTGAGCCTGGACGTCATCGATGTTGGTTGGCCCGTGACTGGCTCCTTTGCCTGGGCCGTACCCATTGCTCCCCTGATTTTCGTAGGTGTCTTTGCCCTGAACATTCTGCTGATCGTTGTTGGCTTCACTCGTACCCTGGACGTAGATATCTGGAACTACTGGGGCTTTATGCTGGCCGGTGCCATGGTCTACTACTCTACCAATAACGTGATTTTTGGTGTTCTGGCCGCTCTGATTACCGCCGCTGTCACTTTCCGTCTGGCAGACTATGCCGCCCCCGTGACCCAGCATATCTATCCGGGCATCAGCTTCCCCCACACCTGCTCTATTTTCTGGATGCCCTATGCAAAGTTCATGGACAAGATCTATGACAAGATCCCCGGCTTCAACAAGCTGGACGCTGACCCCGATCATCTGAAGGAGAAGATCGGCTTCTTCGGCGATCCCATGTTCATCGGCCTGATCGTCGGTGCCGTTCTGGCAGTCTTAGCCGGTCAGAGTGTTCCTCAGGTGATTGCCAGCGCGCTGAATATCGCTGCCGTTCTGTTGCTGCTGCCTAAGATGGTCTCCCTGCTGATGGAAGGTCTGTCCACCATTGCCCAGTACACCCAGACCTGGGCCCAGAACATGAAGTTCCTGAAGGGCAAGGACCTGTACATCGGCATTGATGGCGGCATCCTGATGGGCCGTCCCAGCGTTATCGTCGTGGGCGTTATCATGATCCCCATTATGCTGGCTTTGGCTGCTATCGTTCCCGGCAACCGCGTGCTTCCCATCGCTGACCTGGCCGTTCTGACCTCCTGGTTCTGCTGGTGCCCTGTGGCTGCCAAGGACAACATATTCCGCGGCATCGTCAGTGCTATCATCCAGGGCGTTATCATCCTGTTGATCGCCACTGCTATGACTGGCATCCACGATGTGATGGCTGTTCAGTCTGGTTATGTGTACGCTGAGGGCATCACCCACACCTCTGCCCTGGTCATGGGCCAGGAGTTGCTGCCCGATCTGCTGTACAAGATCTTCAGTTTCTTCGGATAACTCTCCCCCCTTATATTCCTCCCATCTCGCAGCGGGCCCCGCACAAGCGCCCTGCCACAAAGGGCACTTGTGCGGGGCGCTTCCTTCCACCGAGAGACAGAAAGGAGTATCCAGCAGTATGTCGAAACTCCTGCTCGCAACAGATTTAGACAAAACGCTTTTGGATGACCGAGCGGAAGTCCCCGGAGTCTGCCTGGACGCGATTCGCGCATACATCGAGCACGGCGGCATCTTCACCGTGTCCACCGGTCGCCCTACGCGCGGTGTCCTGATCTATCCCGATTTGATAGAGCTTGTAAACGCTCCTATTATCACCTATAATGGGGCTTGCATCTACGATATCCAACAGCGCCGGGCCATCTGGCGGCAGCTGCTGCCAGAGTCCTTCGCTCCCTTGGTCCGTTCCGCGCTGGACCGTTTCCCGGCTGTAGGCGCTCTGGTTTTTCGCGGGGAGGATGACTTCACCTGCGCCGCCCGGGCCAATGCCTATACACGGGAAGTAGCGTGGAACCGGGAACGCTATGAGGCGCCTTTCCGGGCACTGGAGGAGATCGAACTCCCCTGGAACAAGGTCGTGATGACCGGCCCCCCGGAGGACATTGCCGCTTGCGCGGACCACATCCGGGCGAATACGCCCACGCCGATCACCATGATCCTCAGTGAGGGAAAATTTTTGGAGCTTACCGGTCCCGGCGTCAGCAAGGGCAAAGCCTTGTGTCAAGTGGCGGAGATGCTTCAAATCGACCGGGAGCACGTTGTTGCCATCGGCGACAGCATGAATGATATCGAAATGATCCGTTGGGCGGGAAAGGGTGTTGCCGTGGCAAACGCTGAAGCGGCCGTCCGTCAAGCCGCGGACCTTGTTGTGGCGTCCAACGCCGACCACGGAATCTGCGCATGCATCCGGGATGTGATGCTGCCAATGCTTAAAAACGGCTCACAGCCGGGGAGGAACACACCATGAGATATACAGGAACAGCCGTATCCGCCGGCGTAGTCATCGGGAAAGTCTATTTGTATGAGCGGTTTGTCTCCGACGTATCCAAATGTCCCATGGGGACGCCGGCTGAGGAGGCGGCCCATTACCTCGCCGCCCGTGATGCGGCCCAGGGAGAGCTGGAAACACTCTGCCAGCATTTCACGGAGCTGGGAGACAACGAAAAAGCCTCCATCTTTTCCGCCCATCTGGAGATTCTTTCCGACGAGACCATGGATGAGGAGATCCAGGCTGGCATCTCCGGCGGAGAGAGCAGCGGCCCCTGGGTGATCCGCAGCGTCTATGAGCAGTACGCCTCCATGTTCGAGCAACTGGCCGACCCCATCATCCGGGAGCGGGCCGTGGACTTGCGGGATGTGTGCGCCCGCCTGCTGCGCTGCTGGGAAGGCCTGCCGGAGCAGAACCTCTCCGCGCTGCCGGAGCCGGTGATCATCATCACCCACGACCTGGTGCCCTCCGACACGGCGACACTGGACCGGAACAATGTGCTTGGCATCGTCACGGAGATCGGCGGCAGCACCTCTCACAGCGCCATCATCGCCCGCAGCTATGAGATCCCGGCCGTGCTGGGCGTCAGCGGCATCGTCTCCTAGCTGGAGGACCGGCAAGAGGTCATTCTGGACGCCGTGGACGGCGCCATTCTCACCGGCTTTGACGAGGAGGTGCGGAGCGCCTATGAGGCCAAGCGCCGGGAGATCCTTCGCCGCCAGGCCCACACCAAGCTGTACATCGACCGGGAGCCTATCACGCCGGATGGTGTGCGGATCGCGGTAGAGCTGAATATCGCCTCTGCGGAGCCCCAAAACCTGGAATACGCGAAATATACGGACGGCGTCGGCCTCTTCCGCTCAGAATTTTTGTACATGGGCCGCAGCGCGCTGCCCACGGAGGAGGAGCAGTTCCAGGCATACCGCAAGGTCCTGATGACCTACGGCAGCCGTCCCGTAATCCTGCGCACCCTTGATATCGGCGGCGACAAGCCTCTGGACTGCCTTGACATCCCCAAGGAAGACAATCCCTTCCTGGGAAACCGGGCCTTGCGCCTCTGCTTCCAGCATCCGGACATGTTCCGCACGCAGCTCCGCGCGTCTCTGCGAGCGTCTGTCTACGGAAACCTGTGGCTGATGTTCCCCATGGTCGCCAGCATGGACGATATCCGCCGGGCCAAAAGCTGCCTGGAAAGCGCCAAGGCTGAGCTGACAGCTGAGGGCATCCCCTTCAGCCCCGACCTGAAGGTGGGCATTATGGTGGAGATCCCCGCCATCGCGTTCCTGGCGGACCAGGCGGCACGGGAAGTGGATTTCGCCAGCATCGGCACCAACGACCTGACGCAGTACCTCACCGCTGTGGACCGGGGAAATCCGGAGGTCCGCGCCTACTACCAGACCTACCATCCCTCCCTGTTCCGCCTGATCGGATATGTCGTACGCTCCTTCGCCGCCCAGGGCAAGCCCGTGGGCGTATGCGGCGAGATGGGCGGAGACCCGCTGGCCGCTGCGGTCCTCATTGGCCTTGGCATGCGGCAACTGTCCATGGGTGCCGCTTCCGTGGCTTCCATCAAGCAGATGATCCTGTCCACGAGCTGTGAAACGGCAAAGGCGTTGGCGGAAACTGTCTGCGGCCTCTCTACCGCCGATGAGGTCCGTAAGTATCTGAAAGAACACATCGACCTGTAAATTTCTTCGTTTGGAGGTAATGAACCGTGTATAGCAAATGTGTCATCATGCGCAATCCCTCCGGGCTCCACGCCCGTCCGGCTTCCGAATTCGTTGCGAAGGCCAAGGGATTCCAGTCCAAGATCAGTGTCCGCCGTCCGGGAGACGACAGTTTTCTGGGGAATGCCAAGTCCATCATCATCATGCTCTCCATGGGCGTGGGGCAAGGCGATTCCATTGAGATCCTAGCCGACGGCCCGGATGAGCAGCAGGCTGTGGAGTCTCTGACCGCCCTGGTTGAAAGCGGCTTTGGCGAGATTTGACCGGCCACCTACACTGCCGACCAACCGTCTGTGCTTGTTTACAGGCCGCAGGCGGTTGCTTTTTGGGCTCGGAGCCCCAACAGGAGGAACCATGTCTCACTGTATGGTAACACTCACCGCCAATGCCGGTATTTCACTGGTCCTGGGACAGAAAGTGATCTGGATCGATGCCCTGCACAGCCACCGGGTCCCCGGCTTCTCGACCCTCTCTCCGGAGCTTTGGGCGCAGCTTCAACGCCATCCGGCGTTCTAGGCGCCGGATCTGATCTGTTTTACCCACTGTCATGGGGATCACTATGACCATGATCTGGTCCAGCAGGCGTGCTGGGCGTGGCCACGGGCGAAGCTGATCCTACCGGAGCAGGCGTTCCCCCACCAGTTTTTTCTGGAGGGTCCTTCCATGGAGTTCGTCTTTCAGGATACGGTCCTTCACTTCTTCCGGCTTCCCCACGAGGGCAAAGCCTATGCGCAGGTTCCCCATTACGGTCTGCTTCTTTCCCAAAACCGGTTCCGCATCCTGATCGCCGGCGACTGTGAAGTCGCCTCCCCTGCGTTGAGGGACACGCTGGCTGGCCAAGCTGTAAACTTGGCGATCCTGGACTTTCCATGGCTCACACTGCCTCAGGGACGCGCCTTTGTGCGGGAGGTCATCCGTCCCGAGCACCTTCTCGTTTACCACCTTCCCTTCCCCGAAGACGACTGCTTCGGATACCGAAAGGCCGCGGAATGGGCTGTCGGGAAATTGCCGGAGGTCCCTGATATCCGCCTTCTGGAGGCACCA
>ENA-OPSU01001021-OPSU01001021.1-human-gut-metagenome-genome-assembly--contig:-NODE-1021-length-10336-cov-2.847680_pt1 | contig 10336 bp, 6 predicted proteins | sample MGYA00241811_ERZ501913 | MGnify/ENA primary metagenome ERZ501913 (study PRJEB25962, sample SAMEA2042113) | human gut metagenome | biome: human gut; feature: human-associated habitat; material: faeces...
GATGTATTATAATATCCCAGGAGATATTGAATTGAAATTCCCAGAGAGATAGGAGTAAGTGATGAGAGAGATAAAAGTAAGTGTTATCATACCAATTTATAACGTAGAAGAATATTTGGAAGAATGTCTGCAATCAGTTGTAGATCAGACATTAGAGGATCTGCAGGTCATCATGGTTGATGATGGTTCTTTGGATGGAAGTACAGACATTGCCAAGAAATTTGCTAGTCGATATGATCATTTTGAGTATGTAAGACAGGTAAATGGTGGACTTGGAAATGCGAGAAATACAGGAGTGAAGTATGCAAAAGGAAAATACATTATTTTTCTTGATTCAGATGATATTGTTCCAGATGATGCATACGAGAAAATGTATCTTGCAGCAGAGAAAAATCATAGCGAGATGGTAGTTGGAAGTGTTGCGAGATTTGACTCAAAGAAAGACCATATATCGAATCTGCATGAAATTGCATTTAGAAAATATATCGATAAAACACATATTACAGACAATACGGATCTGATTTATGATACAACCTCATGGAATAAATTAATTTTGAAAGAGTTTTGGGATCGTAATCATTTTGAATTTCCAGAGAGAATTCTCTATGAAGATATTCCAGTAACGATTCCTATGCATTATCTTGCTAATAATGTGACAATGGTGCAGGATGTCTGTTATCGTTGGAGAATTCGTGATGGAGCTAATAAGTCTATTACGCAGAGAGCAGATGACTTTACGAATATGAGAGATCGTATTACCGTTTTACGTATGGTAGATAAGTTCTTTGAGGAGAATGTCAAAGAACAAGAATTATGGGATGCAAAATATTATAAATGGTTATATATTGATCTGATGATCTATGTGAACAACTGTATTTATCTTTCAGATAACAGAACACTCGAGATGATGAAGATCATTAAAGATTATATAGAAGAAACAATTCCTTTAGAAACGATCGATAAGTTACCAGTTTTATATCGTGAAAAATATGTGGCTTTGATGAATCTGGATGAAAAACGATTAGTAAAACTGCGTCAATATGAAGTTGATAATTATAAGAATTTAAAGATCGTGAAAAAGGGCAACAAATATATTGGAAAATTCCCGAAAGCGATCGTAACTGGTGATAAGGCAGATATGACAGAGGCATTAGATCAGTGGAGACTTACTCAATTGATTTATGATGTGGCATGGCAGAAAGAGCAATGTGTGATCGAAGGATATGTATTCTTACGAGGATTATCTGTGCCAAATGTAAATGTACAAAAATTATCAGCACATTTGGTATGCTTAAGTACAGGAGAGAAGATTCCACTGGAAATACAAAGTATTAAGTCACAATATGCACAGAAGAAATTTGGATTAAAAATTGATAACGAGACAAAACAGATCCATTTAGCAAATTATAAAGGTTGTGGATACCGGATCATACTGGATGCAGCCAAGATCAGAGAATTAAAGCTTGATGGAGAATACCATATATTATTAACTTATGAGAGAGACAGATGGAAGAAAGAGACTATTTTAAGAGGAATCTTAAAATCTCTTGGTAATAAATTGGACAAGAAAACATATTTTAAAGATCATATGCTGATCGAACTTAGCAAGTCTTACAGATATGATTTTAAAGTAAAAATTTCACAAAAGAACATCGAATTAAATGATATGAAATTGGACGGTGATCAGTTAAGATTAAAACTTTCTGAGAAAGTAGATGCATTATATGAAGCGAAAGATGCACATAATGCGGAAATCTTAAAAGCAGCTATAACACAGGAAGATGTTTCTGTGGATATTTCAGATATTCCAGAAAATAAACGATATATTGCAGTTAAAAAAGGTAATTTATTTATTCCTGTATACAAAGAAAAGAAAAAGAGAATCTTTGTAGAAAACCAGAAGAATCAGTTAGTAGAAGAAACATCAGGAGATCATAGATGTTACTTGTTAAATCGAAAGGCAGTACCTGTGATACGAGATGTAAAACAGAATGAGGAACAGTTTTCATTTGAGATCATAAACAAAAATATCGGTAACTGGCAGAGAGCAACATTGTATGTCGAAGATCCATTAGAAGAAGAAAAGATTATTCTTGGAACAGGATCCGTGAATCAACATGGAGAAGAGGAGAAAGTTGTCATTTCTTTAAGTTTAAAGGATGAAAAAATCATCAAGAATCTTTATGCAAGACGTCGTCAGGTGTTTATTTTATATGAAAATAATGAACAGCAGAAGGTATGTGCACTTGGTGGGGAACATAAAGTTTTTGATAAAAAATACTACACGAAAGAAAGAAGATATCGATTTATTATTGATCCAGAAGATGATTTTCTGTATTTTACTACGCTGAGAGTCAAGGAATTCCTGACAAGAAGTGCGAAGAAAAGAGCTTTTGTCAATAGATTCTTATATCCGTTATTAAGACTTCTTCCATTAAAGAAAAAATGGATCGTATTTGAATCTATGTGGGGAAGTAAATTTAGCTGTAACCCTAGATATTTATATGAATATATTGATAAGAATCATCCAGATTATACGTGTATCTGGTCATTAAAAGATGAATGCATTCCGATCACGGGAGATGGTGTTAGAGTCAGAAGACTATCTTGGAAGTATTTATATTATATGGCAAGAGCAAAATACTTTGTGAATAATGTAAATTTTGCTGATTCTTATGAGAAGAGAAAAGGGCAGATTGAAGTACAGACGATGCATGGAACACCATTAAAGACAATTGGATTGGATGTACCAGGCGATTTCCCTACAAAGAAATCAGAAAAGAAGTATATTAGAAAGTGCAAACGTTGGGATTATCTGATCGTGCAAAGTAAGTTTGTTGCGGATCTTGCACCATCTGCATTTAAATTTGAAAACACGATCATGGATACTGGATATCCAAGAACAGATATTTTGTATTCTTCTAATAACGAAGAAGAAATGGGTAGATTAAAAGAAAAATTAGGACTTCCAAAAGATAAGAAAGTCATCATGTATGCACCAACATGGAGAGTGCGTGATAAGTTTGAATTAATGCTAGATCTTGAGAAGATGAAGGAAAAATTTTCAGATGAATATGTATTGATCTTAAGATTGCATCACTTTTCAGCAAAAGGTTGGAAAGGAGTTCCAGCAGATGGATTTGTGTATGATCTTACGGATTATGAATCTATTGAAGATTTATATATCATTACAGACATCCTGATCACAGATTATTCTTCTGTAATGTTTGATTATGCAGTTCTCGACAGACCAATGTTATTCTTTACATATGATCTGGATGAATATAGAGATAAGCTTCGTGGATTTAATATTGATATCGAAAAAGAAGCACCAGGACCATTACTATATACGTCTGATGAGGTGTTAGATGCGATTGAGCATCTGGATGAAACGATTGAAAATTCAAAACAGAGAGTCGATGCATTCCATGAAACATACATTCCATATGAATGTGAAAATTCATCTGAAAAAGTATTTAATATGATGCAGGGAAAATAAAAATTAATTTAAAACAATAAGGAAAGAAACAATGAATAAAATAAAGAGGGCAGCATTATGCATAATTGTAATATCAGTTGTGTTTGGAATCAAATTGTCGAATAAAAAAACGGATGTATCTGCGAAGCAGACACTTTTTGTCATGGGTGATTCTAAAAGCAGTTTTTATCCACGAAAGAGATACCCAAGACAGGGATGGGTGCAGCAGTTTATTCCGATGCTCAAGAGCAAAGGAAAAGTTAAGCCATATCATCCGGAAGAATGTAAAGATTATGAAAAGGTTGTAAGATATGATTTTCATAAATACAGCATTGAGAATTGGTCGAAAGGTGGGATATCGTGTAAGACATTTTATGAGACAGGACGTTTTGCGGGAATGTTAAAACGGATTAGGAAAAATGATTATGTCATCATAGCACTTCAGCATAATGATAAAAAACCTGACGTAGGTGAGAAAGTGGCAGATTATAAATATTACCTGATTTATTTTACACAGCATATTCAAAGAAAAGGCGGAAAAGTTATCTTCATGACAACACCACCGAAGAATTATGCAGACAGGAAGACATTTAAAATATATGTGCCAGAGTATCGTAATGCAATGCTGCAGGTTGCAAAAGATTTTAAATGTAACTATATTGATTTAAGCAGGTTGTCAACGGATTATTTTAATTTTCGCGGCAAAAACTATGTTAATACATTGTATATGAAATTGAATCTAGGACAATATCCAGCATGGGAGCAGGGAATCAATGATGATACGCATTTTCAAAGGGATGGTGCGAGAGTTTTAGCACGTATCATTGTAGTAGATCTTCAGGCGAATCGACAGATTCCAATGTTGAATAAGCAGTTTAGACAAAACACTAATGCTCTTTATGCAACGTTTCAAGAAGCAGCTACATATAAAAATAAAAAACAATACATAGACAAATCATGGAATAATATGGTCAAGCAGCGCAATAATGCATGGACGATCCTATATACTCCAGGTGCAACAAATAAACAATGCCATAAGGCAGAACAATCTTTAAGAAGGTCATTGAAAGGTTTAAGAAGGAAACATGGATAAAATAAGAAAAATTATTCGATTTGTAAAAAGATTATTTCCAAAAACTCCAAAGATGAAATTTATCTATGCCTGGTATTATAAACATGGCAAGATCAATGAAAAACAAGCACTCTTTGAGTCATTTCACGGCAAGGATGTGTCAGATTCATCCTTGGCAATCTTGCAGGAGTTTTTGAAAATGCCGGAATCGAAAGATTTCAAGATCTATTTTGCGACGAATGATAAGAAACGTGATCAGAAATTTATTGATTCTATCGGATTGAAGGTAGAACTTGTAGATATTGCAGATTTTAAATATGTAAAAGTGCTTGCAACATCCAAGTATCTGATCAATAACAGTTCTTTTCCGGCGTATTTCATTCGAAGAGATGAACAGGTGTACCTACAGACATGGCATGGAACACCGTTAAAGACATTAGGAAAACGAATGCGTTTTGGAATTGAATCCATGTATAATGTGCAACATAATTTCTTACATGCGAACTACATCATGTTCCCAAATGAATTTACAAGAAAAGCGATCATGGAAGATTATAATCTGGAAGCTTTGTATACAGGAACTGTTGTGATGAATGGATATCCAAGAAACAGTATTTTTATGGATCATGAGAAAGCTGATCAGGTAACAAAGAAACTTGGAAATGAAGATTATACAACGATGGCATATATGCCGACATGGCGTGGACAGAGTAATCATGATGTGAATACGTCTGAATATAGCAGAGAGATCAATCAGCTGTTACATTATCTTGATGAGAATTTAAAGGATGATCAGAAATTATATGTAAACTTTCATCCAATTGTGCAGAAGTTCGTAAAGCTGGATAATTATGAACATATTTATCCATTTCCAAGTGGTGTTGACAAGTATGAATTTTTAAATAGTGTTGATGCACTGATCACGGATTACTCAAGTGTATTTTTTGATTACTCGATTACAAGAAAACCAATTATTTTATATATGTATGACTATGAAGAATATATGCACGATAGAGGAATGTATTTTGATATCAAAGAATTGCCATTTAGAAAGATCTATGACAAGGAAGCATTAAGAGATTGTCTGGTCAACGAGACATTCCGAGAAGATTCTTATGAAAATGATAAGGAATATACAGAAAAATATATTCAGTATGATTCTATTGATGCTGCAAAGAATATGGCAGAACTTGTATTTCATGGAAATATGTGCGATATGCCAACGATCGATTATAGTTTTAATAAAGAAAAGAAACGAAGAGTTTTGCACTATCCAAATGTAAAAACAGCACAGACGATCGATACGATCGCGCAGATCGCTAAGAAAGATGAAGATGTAGTGATCTTTGAAAAACGTTTTTTCAATCCAGAATTAAGCAGTCATCTACATGATAATTATCTTGATGATTTTGATTATATTTTTATTACACGAACACTTCCAAGAACCTATGCAGAAGAAGTGTTAAAGAGAAAGAGTGCCAAGGTCAGAAAAGAACTTCATAAGAGGGAGATCAAGAGATGCTTTGCAGATCTTCCAGTATATTCAAAGTTTGAGACAGAATACTATCATGGAGAAGCAGGAGAGACATTTTCTTTCAATAAGAAAAAAATGATCAATGCATCCATGCGAGTAATGGAAGACCATTTGGAGATTAAGTTTGAGGAAAGCAAGAAAGGTCAGCCAAAGAAGCTGTTACTTGTAAATAAGAAAAGTCAGATCATTTATACAAGGGATCTAACAGAAAAAGAATGGAAAGATCATTGTATCAAGGAATATTTTGATGAATTTCTTTCGCTTGAAATTGCGGATATGAACGGAAGATATCAGTTGATGATCGAATTAGAAGATGAAAATGGTAACAAACTGCCATATTTCTTTGTAGATCGTAAAGAATATGCAAAACGCAAAGAAGTGATGGATGAATTAGATAAATCTTCTGTATATATGACAGGAATCAAGAAACATGATATTACTTATCAGAATACATTCGAACCTGCGGATACAAGTGTGATTCCTTATATGAATGAAGTAGATGGAAGATTTTCTGTATTTATGGGAGATCAGGCACAGTTATCTGTTCGTAATATGCGTGGACAAGTATTGAAATTCAAGATTAAGGGTTCAAAAGTTCATGTGAAAATGAAATATAAAAACAAAGAAGCTGGAATCAAAAATGTCATATTATCATATCGAAGTAAAGTGGAGACGATCGATTATCCATTTGAATATAAAGTAACGAGGTCAGGTGATCATTATATTATTGATGCTCAGATTGATATGTCGGTATTATCACTGGAAGAACTGTTTTGGGATGTATTTGCTGTAACAGAGAAGAATGGAGAAGAAGTAAGAGTAAGTGCATATTGGAGCAGATGGCAGAGATTAAAATTATTACTGATGAATTATCAATGTGATGTTGATAAAGAGCATATTATTTTCCCTTATTCGACGATCACATGCAAAATGGCATTTACTTATCGTACAAGATCAAAATATGATGGATTTGATGTAAAGATCAAGGAATTAGCAGCTTTTGGTGTTTATACGTTGTTATTACCATATTGGAAAAAGAAACGAGTATGGTTAGTATTTGAAAAATTCTGCTCTATGGCGCAGGATAATGGATATTATTTCTTCAAATATTGTATGGAGCAGCTTCCAAAAGAAAAGAAGCAGCATATTTATTATATTCTCGATACAGATTCTGCTGATTATGATAAGATGAAGCAATATGGAAAACATGTGATTCCATTTATGAGTTTTCGACATATTTTATATTCACTTGTTGCCAATTTATATATAGCTTCTGATTCAAAGAAACATTTATATACATGGAGAGCAAAACCAAATGTGATCTCAAATCGTATTTCAAAACATAATATCTTGTTTTTACAGCATGGGGTGACAGCATTAAAACGTGTACATCCGATTTTTGGAATGAAAGGTTCAAGTCCTATGACTCATTTTACAACGACATCAAGATTTGAGCATAAGATCATTGTAGAGAATTTTGGATATGAAGATGGAGATGCACCGATTCTTGGATTTACGAGATGGGATGTTCTGGAAGATACTTCAAAACCAGAGGAAAAGATCATTCTTGCAATGCCGACATGGAGATCATGGCTGGAAGAAAAGAGTGCAGAAGAGTTTAAGGCAAGTGATTATTATAAAAACTATATGAAACTGTTACAGAGTCAGAAACTTGCAAGAATCTTAAAAGAAAATGATGTTAAATTGATTTTTTACATTCATCCAAAGTTTAAAGATTATTTGAGCGAGTTTAATGTCAGTGGAGATAATATTGAGTTGATTCCATTTGGAACAGAGCCATTAAATGAGATCATGAAGAAATGTTCTATGCTGATCACAGATTATTCTAGTGTATGCTGGGATGTATGTTATCTTGATAAACCCGTATTATTCTATCAGTTTGATTATGATATGTATATGCAGGCGCATGGAAGTTATCTGGATATGGAGCATGAACTATTTGGAGAACGTTATACAGAATATGAGAAATTGATCGATGGAATTGAAGAGTATATTCACAATGGATTTAAAGAAAAAGAAGAATATACAAAATTAAAAGATTATTATTTTGAATATCGTGATAATGATAACAGTAAACGTACGTATGAATATATCATAAGCAAAGGATATTAAAATGGACAAAAAGAGGAGAATAAAATATATAGATTTGTGCAAAGGCTTAGGAATCTTGATGGTAACATGGGGACATATTACCAAGCTTGATAATCCAGTCGATACGTGGGCGGCATCATTCAAGATGGCAATTTTCTTTGTTGCCGCCGGATATCTGATCCGGTATGCAGATTCTTATCGGACACAGACATTAAAGGGATATTCAGTAAAGTTATTGAAATCATTGATGCTGCCATATGTATTGTTTAGTATTTTGTCGATTGGCTTTCGATTTGCAACGATGATCATGAAACACAGAATTGATATTCCGGCGATCAAATCTTATATTTTGGCAACGATCACATTAAGAGGAACATTTGCACTATGGTTTTTACCGGTGTTATTTATTGCGGAGATCCTGTTTTTCTGTCTTATCAAATATCTTCCGAAATGGATGAGGATCGTGATATTGATCGTGATACCTGTTTTTGGAATTTGGGAGTCTTATTTTATCAGACACTTGATCGTTTCAGTGGATCCATTAACATTTGAAAGAATATCATTTTTGATCTTACCGATCAGTAAAGCATTGATCGCATTATGGTTCTTGGAGATAGGACATATTGGATGTATGTTGTTCAGTAAAGTAACATCCAGAGAAATCCGATTTATGATCGGACTGGTATTTACAATTGGAAATATCTTCTTATCACAGCAAAATATTGGAGTGGATTTAAATAATATTTCTTTAGGTATTCACCCACCACTATTTTTTGTTACAGGAATCATTGGATCTTTTGGAGCACTATTTGTCTTTGAATTTCTTGAAGATTATGTTCCATTTACGATACTGAATTATTTTGGAAAGAATTCTTTGATATTAATGTGTACACAAAGACCGTTTTATATTATTTCTACTGCAACTGCAGGATGGAAGATCATATCAGGAATGCCAGGGATCATGGCATGGAGATATTATATTGACTGCCTTGGGGCAATGATTCTTGTGATGATCATTGAATACTCAATAATAACATTTGTTAATACAAAAGCTAAATTTTTGATCGGAAGATTTTAGATAGTTGAATAATCTGTTAAGTAATAGTATAATAGCAAGGTGTAAATTAAAAATATCAAAATGGAGAAGTACAGTGAAATCTTATATTGAAAATTTTAAAAAGTACAGATTCCTTTTATGGGAACTTGTAAAGAAAGGTGTTAAGTTAAAATACAGAAGATCATATTTAGGTATTTTATGGACACTGTTAGAACCGTTAATGACAATGATCGTACTAAGTGTAGTATTTGGTACATTGTTTGGAAACAAGGATCCACATTTCCCAGTATATATCTTATGTGGACGTTTGATGTATAGTTTCTTTTCATCTGCGACAAATGGTGCGATGAAAGCGATCAGGACGAATGCAGGAATGATCAAGAAAGTATATGTGCCAAAATATATTTATCCATTATCCAGTGTATTGTTTAATTATATTATTTTTGCTATCTCTCTGATCGTGTTGGTAGTAGTATCTATTGTTTTGAAGGTATATCCAACCATTTATCTGGCACAGGCGATCATTCCATTGATCTTATTACTGATCACAGCTTTTGGAGTTGGAATGATCCTATCTACGATGGCAGTATTCTTTAGAGACTTAGAATATTTATGGTCTGTAGGATTAATGATCATTATGTATGCATCAGCAATTTTCTACAAACCAGGGAGGTTATTAAAATCAGGTTTTGGATGGATCTTAAAATGCAATCCATTATATCTTCTGATCCATAATTTTAGACAGGCTGTTTTTGGTATGCCGATGAATATGAAGTTTTTAGCTGCATCCATCGTGTTTGCAATCGTAAGTGTTATTGTAGGATTGATTTTCTTCTATAAGAAGCAAGATGAATTCATTCTGCATATTTAGGAGGGTATCATGGCAAAGAAAGAAGTATTGAAAGTTGAACATGTTGGAATGAAGTTTAACTTAAGTCAGGAAAAGGTTGATGATCTGAAAGATTATGTGATCAAGTTATTGAAACATCAGATTTCATATAATGAATTCTGGGCATTAAAAGATATTAATTTTACTCTTAACAAAGGGGACCTTCAAAAGTAATAGCCGACAATGTCCATTGC
>ENA-OPSU01001023-OPSU01001023.1-human-gut-metagenome-genome-assembly--contig:-NODE-1023-length-10305-cov-3.591707_pt1 | contig 10305 bp, 9 predicted proteins | sample MGYA00241811_ERZ501913 | MGnify/ENA primary metagenome ERZ501913 (study PRJEB25962, sample SAMEA2042113) | human gut metagenome | biome: human gut; feature: human-associated habitat; material: faeces...
ACTTTGTGCTTCATGACAGAGGTGCGGGGGATCGCAGGGAAGGGGCTTAAGGGCAATCCATATATTAGAACAGTTATAAAAAAGGGAGACAACAGGCAGAAATGCGGTGTTGTTTCCCTTTCATAATTTAGCACAACTTCATAGTATAATTCACATTACTTTGGGTAGGCAGCATTGAGACAACGCTCTGCCGCCTCTTTTGATATCAGATTCACGGCTCTGGAATCATCCTTTCTGGTATAGTAGCCTGTACCATCTTCGGTGGAACTTCCAATGGCCAATGATAAGGCGCCGTCCGCCTCTCCGTTTTCATATGTCCAGGAAAGCGTCATAATCGGCTCAGACAGGCCATAGCTGCCTAATTCCTCATCGCTTGCCTTATATGATACACAGGACTGGAACGACAAACCGCTTATGGCATCCGCCAGATTATTAAGAGCGCCATTGTCATCCAGGCGGTTGGCCTCGTCCGCGTCAGAGTCCTTATACCAGGCAATATTGCCTGCGTCATCCACGGTCTTCTTATAGAACCGTCTGGTCTGTCCGTTCCTGGATACAGTGATTTCCCGGATGTCGGTACCAGCCACATGGGGAAGGGATTCTGTCTCAACAAAATCATAAAGTCCCTTGGTAGCTGTTTCGGTCAGATAATTGCCGATGGTATAAATCTGACTGTCCCCGTCCATAGCTGCATAATACTGGGCGGGGAGCTGGGAACCGTCCGGGCCTGAACCGCCGGTACCGGGAACCTGGCTTCCCACCAGGATAGAGTGAGAAGAACCATCAGAGGAAACGGTATCAAACCGTACGGAAGGGTTATCCAGGCCATATGCTTCCGGAGAATCCGCGCCTTCCAGCTTCCGCTCAGCTTTTAAGTGGGACAGAGTATCTGACAGGGTGGTCAGGGGATATTGGCGGATGGGGCAGTCCGTATCCCCTTTATAATACCAGGTACCGCCTTCACGGGTAAAGGACAGACTCTTGCCGTCCTTTGTCCAGGACAGGGAAGACAGCTCCGGAAGGTCGGTCATATATACAGAAGCATTTTCCGGTGACAGGGCCTGTGATTCAGCATTCCTCCCCTGATGCCAGGTGATAATGGCGTAGGCTGCGCATAGAAGGACCAGGGCTCCCAGAGCGGGAACCATTGGCCGTATATGTTTCTTCATGTTTAACCTCCTTTTTATGAGCACGTAAGTGACCGTATTCCGGTCACTTACGTGCGATACATGTTATATGTGATGCGTATAAACGTGATTTATAGCTTCCGGCGCTTCAGCCAGATCACAAAGCCTGCAATCAGGAAAATGACAGGAATCACGATAATAAACAGCGCACTCCACAATCCGGCGGATGTTACCATATTATAGGTAATATCCAGACTTTTGCTGGGGATGGACAGCGGTGTGACTCCGGGCAGTCCGTTGGCCGCGGCGTTCATGAACAGAGTCAGGTTGGTGATGCTGGGGAAACGTGACAGGATGGAATCATCAATCATGCTTGGCGCTGTGATGACGGTAAGCATGGAGGATGTGCCTTCTTCCTCGTTTACAGTCTCCGTGGCCACAGCTCCCAGCACATAAGTGCCCTGCGTCTTTTCCTGCGTGGCAGGATCCACTAAAAATGCAGAATCAGAGGTAGTCAGGAAGGGCTGGACCGCAATGTCCTCCGAAGGATTTTCCTGTATGGTCATACCCGCAGGCTGGACCAGAAGGGCCGCTGCGGAGGAATCAATTCCTGAGAGAAGGCTGCTGGCAAAGTCGTAATCCGGAATTACATTAAAGGGATTATTGTTGTAGTAATGCTGGGGAGCCGGGTCGGCCACAAATCCATTTTTCAGGTCCATTCCGTACTGGGAAATGAAATCTGTCAGATTGGACAATGTATCCTGGGTACAGCCGGCAAGGAGCAGCATGCGGCCGCCGTTTTTCAGGTAATCGGTCAGAGTTTCTTTTTCATCCGCGGAGATATCCTTGACAGGTGCGTTCATGATGAGAAGGCTGCAGTCCTGGGGAACGGCTCCCTGGGTGAGCAGATTCAGATCGGCTGCATTCATGCCGGATTTATCCATGGCATCTGAGACGGCTGACGAGAGGGCGGTTTCCCCGTGTCCGGTCAGGGTATATACGGTCGCCGCTGTATCGCTTGTGACATAGCGGATGGCGCTGGTAATCTGTCCTTCACCGTCAAAGGCGGTTTCCTTGATTTGCCCGTACTGGTAGTAAACCATGGGGTCAAACTGGATGATATGGTCAAATGAAATGGATGTTTTTTTTCCGGTGGACTCGCAGGATACAATCAGATTGCCGGGCTCTGTGTCCAGGGAAGCAAGTACATCCGGGTGAAGCACAGGGTCATTGGCTTCCACCGAAATATGCGGGGAAAGGTCCTTATACAGATTCACAAAGGATGTAATCCTCTCATCCACTGAGTTGGGATCGGCCACAATATGGATGGTAACGTCTCTGTCCAGCTGTGCCAGGATGTCCCTGGTTGTATCACCCAGGGTAAGGATTTTGTTGGAACTTAAGTCATGTTTCAGGTATTTGGCAGGAAGCTTTCCCACTATCAGGTTGAGTACAATGACAGCGGCAATGACCACAAGGGTGAACAGTGCCATATAGCTGCCTTTTTTACATTTTCTGGTCATATGATTCAACTCCATCTTCTTTTCTCGATTGACTGGACCGTCAGGAACAACAATATACCGGCCACACTCAGATAATAGACAAGACCGCTGACATCCAGCATATGGCTGCTGACAATGCCGTCAAATACGTCTGTCAGTACGATTTTTCCCAGAAGTCCGGTCAGAGCCCGTTCAAATATGCTCTGCTTTACGAAAAAGGTTCCTATAAGGACTGCCGCTCCGGCTGCTTCCAGTCCAAGGGAAAGGGGGATATGGCCGGTCAGCCGGTATAGGATAAAACACACCAGGGTCCACAGGATAAGGAAACCGACCAGGGAACCTGATGCGGCAGCCGGTATAAAGTTTAAAAGCCCTGGCCAGAGGATGCTGAGCAGCAGTATGCCGAAGGTCCCTGCAGCGGCTATGAGCTGGCTTTCCGTAAGGGAGGAGATGAAAAGCCCAATGGCAATATACACACATCCCAAAAGGAAGAAGGCCAGTATAGATGCATAGTCCTCGGTCAGATAAGCGGTGCCGGCGCTTCGGATGATAAGGGGACAGAGGCAGGCAATGGCCATGGGGACAGCCAAAATAGTGACCATGGAAAGAAATTTTCCCATAACAATGCCCCATACGGACACAGGGGAGGTGAGAAGCAGCTGGTCTGTCCGCGCCCTGTGTTCATCCGACATGCTGCGCATGGTCAGAATCGGCACCGCAATCATAAGTATCATCAGGATGGAATTAAGTGTATAGGAAAAATAGGGGTAACCGTTAATCATATTGTAAACCATGAAATAAATGCCCATGAACATGGTCATGAAAGCAATGAAAACATAGCCTGTCATGGAGCAGAAATAGGATTTCAGCTCCCGCTTATAGATAGCTCTCATTGGGAATCCTCCTCCTTTGATGGGTCTGTGGGGTCTGTGACGCCTCTGTCCTCCCGCAATTTCGGGGAGTCCTCTGTCAGCTCCAGGAATATTTCTTCAAGGGATGCCTTGGAGGGAGCCATGGACAGGATGGGAAGTCGGTGATTGGCCAGGGCGTAAAAAATGGTTTCGCGGATATCTGTCTTAGCGCCGGAAGCAATGCCGCCGCCGGGAGCAATGCCGCCGCCGGAACCAATACCGCTCCCCGAAACACTGCTATCTTCATCCCCTCCAAACTGCAGATTCACCACACAGGTGCCTGCCTCGCCTCCGGCCCCTATACGCTCTATGGACAGACCGTGAATTTCCTCCAGCACAGGCATTACCGTTTCCTCGCTGCCTTTTACCGTCAGCTCCAGGCCCGCGGCGCCTTTTAACCGCTGTTCCAGGTTTTCAGGAGTATCGCTGGCAATCAGCTTTCCGTGGGCAATGATCATGATATGGTCGCAAACGGCGTTTACCTCGGACAGGATGTGGGAACTCAGGATGACGGTGTGTTGTTTGCCCAGATAACTTTTCCTTTTCTTGTTACAGTTGCGATCGTTTTCTTGTTGCTTGACCACTTTACTTTTTTCTTTGTTCCTTTTACTTTCAAGGTGTAAGTTTTCCCTCTTTGTAAAGAAATCTTTGTTTTGTTCAATTTGATCTTTGCCTTTGCCTGAGTGTTCATTGTTGGAGTAAATGTCAATATCAGCATTGCAATGAACAGCCTTGTGAGTAATTTTTTCATACGTGTTTCCTCCCTTCAATTGATCCTATGTGATATGTTTAGTATATTCGTTTCTTTTTGTATATTCAATATGTTTTTTACTTTTTTGGCAAATTTTGTTTTTATTTCCATTGATGTCTTTTTATATCATAGGGGATTTCATCGAAATTTCCTATGAAATAAGAAAAAAGCCCCTCCAGATCTTAATGTCTGAAGAGACTTTAAAAGCAGATGTCTCCAAATACGCAACCGTTCCATAAGTCACCATGTATCAAAACTTCATGAAAAAAAGGATTTAAAAACCACTCTCTCAAATGGTCTATTTGCATATTGTCGACACCACTAGTATATACTTTTATATTTATGTTTTCTACCCTTTCAACATAGTTTTTTTCAATTTTTATAATTTTGTCAAAAAACATATGAAATCTATTTGTTTACATCTAAATGTTGTTTAAATTGTATAGTAACCAGGAATTGATCTCCGTCTATTCTTATCGAAAACTCTCCTCCACAATTCTTTGTAAAACTGTCTGCGATGGAAAGTCCTAATCCGTTTCCTTCGCTGGTACGTGATTTTTCCGCTCTGGCAAACCGTTCCATGATCTCTTCTTCTGTAAAATTCATCTCATAGGATGCTGTGTTTATAACTTCTAATTTTATATTTTGATCTGCTTCGGTGATCCTTAGGAAGATCCTGGTTCCTTTCAGGGAGTATTTTAAGGCATTTTCTATGACATTTTGTACCACTCGGTACATGCGGCTGCTGTCTCCGATAAATCTTGTGTGTGTAGCTTCGCACTGATATCTGATTGCAAATCCAGATTCTTCTATCTGATCTGCCATATCCCCCAGTGTCTGTTCTACCAGACGTTTCATATCCATTTCTTCCAGATCTACTTTCGCATCTCCACTTGTTGCTTTCGCAAGTTCAAACAGATCAGAAATAATGGCTTTTAAGCGTTCGGTCTTGTTGATCAGGATGGTTACATAATCTCTTGATTCTGCAGATAATGTCTGATCTCTGCTTAAGAGATCGACGTATCCGATGATAGAAGTCAGCGGTGTCTTCAGATCATGTGATACATTTGTGATCAGATCGATCTTCATTCTCTCGCCCTTCATCTGTGTTTCTAATGCTTTTTCCATTCCCTGCCCGATATTGGTCAGTTTCTGACTGTATTCATAATACGCAGATTCTTTTGAAATATCGGTCGTTGCTGTCAGTTCTCCATTGGAAATACGTTCGATCTGATCGACCAGCATGCTTAAATCTCTCTGTTCTTTTGCATATTGGTCTGAATATCTTGAAAAATATCTAATAAGAAAAACAAAGATGACTGCTGCTATAAACAAGAGTGGGGATGGAATATTCATTCCACTCATTCCCATGATGATACAAGCAAGTGTACCGACAGTTAAAATATATCGTAAGGCCCTGTACTGTCTGATCCTGTCTCTTGCATGTTTTTCTGCAAATGACATCGCTTCATCTTCCAGCTTTCTTCTTGTCTTTGCGTGACGACTCCATTTTCGAATATATCCCAGACAAAATGTTGAATCGAGAAGATTCTTCTGGCGGATCCTCCATACCGTTGTCTGGATGCATACGGCAAATGCCATGATGAAAAATGGGACTGAGATATAACTCAGCGTCATGATCATCTCGATCGTTGAACCTGTGATCCCGCCCTGTGTATATTCTATCGTATATTCCCAGATTGCAAAGCATAATGCGATCGCCAGTCCAAGCAGCGTAATTGCTGTCACCAGTATGATCTCCCACCAGAGCCTGTCAAGCCCTCTAAAGAATCTGGTTCGCTTTTCCTGAAGTGCAAATAAGATGCACAGCAGGATCGTTCCGATTACTTCAATGATCGAAACAACAATGATCGTTTTGATTCCCGTCGTAATCTGTTTTGTTGATCCTTTTCGAAAATTTTCAATCTCTGTTAGTGCTTTTTTTGTCAAGGAAATCTCAATGTCTGCATTTTCCAGACGCTGATTCTTCTCATCATTGATCAGAAGCTGTTCTGGGAATATATCCCGCAGTGTATAATTATCTCCTGAGAATTCATAGTATTCTGTCTGAGGCACAATGTACTCACTGTACTCATCGTAATCATCATACGGATCCCATCCTTTGAAACTTCCGTCTTTGTTTAATTTCTCTGTCTTGTCTCTTTCTATATGAAAATGTTCAATCCTGCCCCCAGTATAGTTCGCATTTTCTGTTCCATATGTTGATGTTGTCGTTACCATCTTTTTATCATATGGTTTGACCTTCATCGTTACTTTCACAAACGATTCTTTTTTTATCTTATTCAGTAAACTTTCTGATACATGATTTGCCTGTGTATAATAGACTTTATTACTTTCTTGATCCGCCCATTTGTCAAACAGTGACATCTGTGTGTGTTTGATATAGTCTGATTTATCCTGTTCATCCAGACTGAAGCTGTTATCCCCTGTCAATGCCATGTTATGGATCGTATTGAGTCCATATATCCCTGACAGGATCATAGCGATCATCACAAGTGTGATCAATATCTTGTTAGTCCATTTTCTCGATCTTGTATCCAATTCCCCACACCACCTTTAAATATCTTGGATTTTTTGCATCTATTTCTATTTTCTCGCGGATACGACGGATGTGGACCATAACGGTATTCTCTGTTGCATAGGCTTCTTCGTTCCATACGCGTTCGTAGATCTCATCTGCTGAAAATACTCTGCCCAGGTTGTTCATCAGAAGGCTTACGATCTTGTATTCGGTTGCAGTCAGTTTCACTGGCTCTCCGTCTACCATCATCCTTTTTCCTTTCATGTCAAGGATCAGTCCGCCATTGATGATCTGTTCCTTATTGCTTTCTGCGGCGTTCATTCCTCCAAACTGCATGTATCTTCGCAGCTGGGATTTCACTCTCGCTACTAGTTCATCTGGGCGGAATGGTTTGCTGATATAGTCGTCAGCTCCCATGGATAGTCCCAGGATCTTATCGCTTTCTTCTGTCTTGGCTGAAAGAATGATGATCGGGATGTTCTTGCTTTCCCTGATCTTCATCGTTGCGGATAGTCCGTCCATCTTCGGCATCATAACGTCTATGATCAGAAGCTGGACTTCTTGTTCCATCAGGACATCCATGGCTTCCAGACCATCATATGCAGTTATGATTTCATAGTCTTCCATTTCCAGACGTTTCTTGATCGCTCCTACGATTTCTTTGTCGTCATCAACGACCAGAATCTTTGGCTGGTTCATACTTTTCCTCCTCGTATCTTTGATGGTTTTAGTGTATCAGATGGTTCTTTCGTTTCTGCGGATATAATTCTTACGAATTTCTTAATATGACTTCCTTAATTATAGTAACTTCCAGAATAATTATCAATATCCTGTCCAATGACCGTAGGAGCACACCTGCATTTAATGAATGACAAGGTATTGATAATTATTCTCATTTGCAGTTATTGTTCACTAACCTTTCGTGTGGTATCATATCTTTCATCAGTTAGAGTTTTCTAACTACGTACACGCTATTATTTTATATTACAGAAAACGGAGGAAAAACTATATGCGTAAAAGATTAATCGGGAAAGCCTTTGCTATCGCTATGAGTGGTGCAATGGTTTTAACTGCGACTCCTGTGACAGCTAATATCTTTAATGTTGCTCACATTGTTAAGGCTGCTGATGAACAGTCTGATGAATATGTTTATTGCTATGCTGGACTTACCTGGAATGAATATTGGGCATCTGAGGGTGTTTATGCTGCCGGTAATGACAGCTCTTCTGATACATTAGATAGTCATAATGAACTTGATAATGGTGGATACGATGCCGTTACTCGTGCTACAACAAACCATGGTCTTCATAGAGGAAGTTTTCAGTGCATCACTACGATCTATACAACCGATGGAAGTGCTTATCAGATCTCTAATTGGGAACAGGTAAAAGATTCTGATGGTAAAGTAACAGCCACTTATTTACATCTAAAAGACGTGGAAGGAAGAGTTACTTTTAACAAAGGAACTTTAACATTTGCTGATAATTCCACAAAAAAAATGGATCACTATAGTGTTTCTGGAATCAAATATGTTCCTGTAAAAGTAAAGGCTTCTGACTACAACGATTTCAAAGCAAAATACTCTGTTGTTGAAAACAATGGTACACTGATCGGTGGATATGCAGAAGGTGTTTTAAGTTCTTATGAAGCATCTGCAAATGTAACAGCAGATACAAATGGATTAAAGGAAGCGGTCAAAGGTTCTGACGGTTCCTTCTCTTTCAAAGCCAGAACAACTGGTACTGACTCTGGTATTAAAGATCAGACATTGCAGAAAGCTGTAAAAATCACTCCAACTGTAAAAGCTGCTTCTGGATCATATGGAGAATTTCTTCGTGTTGATCTAAATGGAGATGACTATGGTGCTTTAGGTGACAAGATGCAGGCTGTTAAATGGACATACTACGGAAATGACAGCACTCGTACAAAAGCTTTAGCTTCTTACGGAACAAAATTTGCAGCTGATAACTGGATGCATAAATCTATGGGAATCCAGCTTGGATTAACAGATTCTATTCGTTGCCAGTTACCTGAAAATACAGATGGTACAGGTTATTGGAGTTTAACAGTTTATGCTCTTGGTTATGAAGATTATACACTTAACTTTGAAGCTACAAAAGACAATATTGTATCCAAAAAGGCTCTTGCAAGCGACGAAGAAAAAGCTTCTCTTCAGAAATTAGTAACAGAAGCTGAATCTTTGAAGAAAGATTCCTATGTTGATAGTTCTAACAAGCAAACTGCATTTGCTAATCTTCAAACTGAACTAGATGAAACAAAAGATTTACTGAACAAAAAGGATTTAAGTTCTGCAGAGGTTAGTGAGCAGATCACTCATTTAACAGAAGCGATCAATGCAGTCAAAGCTTTAAAAACAAAAGATGCTGCGACTACTGCTGCATCTGCTACAACAAAACCAGCAGCTACAACTACAGTAACAAACACAACAACTGTGAAAGCTCCTGCAAAGACAACTGTGAAATTAAGCAAAGCTAAGAAGACTTCTATCAAAGTATCTTGGAAGAAGATTTCCGGAGTTGCTGCTTACCAGATTCAGTACAGCACATCTAAGAACTTTAAGAAAGCAAAAACAGTCAAGGTTTCTGCAAAATCTGCTTCTAAAGTCTTAAAGAAACTGAAAAAGAACAAGAAATATTATGTAAGAGTTCGAAGCTATAAAGTAACAAAAGTAAACAACAAATCTAAGAATGTTTACTCTGCTTGGTCTGCTAAGAAAGCTTTAAAAACTAAGAAAAAATAATTTCTCTTAAATAATATCAATTACATCTCAATCTTAAAATTATTAAATAAAATAGGAACTGCATTTGGTCTGCGGTTCCTATTTTATTCCTCATTCTATGCTTCTTTTTTGCCGTTGATAAATTGATGATATTCTATTTTGAAAATTATTTATTGATAATCCCATAGTTTTTGCAACTTTTCCAACCAATTTTTTGATAATTTTGCAACTTTTCCAACTTTCTTATATAAATGTTTGTTATATATAAGAAAAAGGAGCCATAAAATAAACTTTCTAATCTCTAAGATTACGTTTATTTTACGGCTCTTACTATTACCCTTGTGCTAAATTTTCTTGTAATAATTCCGTCTATCTAAAATATTTATCCAGAATCTGGCGTTCTCCTTCATTGTCATTGATGTCTGTGACAATATCTGCTGCCTCTTTTACTTCATCTGCAGCATTGCCCATGGCGACTCCAAGTCCTGCATATCTGATCATATCGATATCGTTGAAATTATCACCAATAGTCATAATCTGTTCAAGAGGAATGTCATAATATTTGGCAACCTCAAGGAGAGCATGTTCTTTAGAAACGTGCTTGGCAGTGACTTCTAAGTAGTTATCTTTGGATAAGTAGAAGACTGTCTGTGGAAAACCCATGCTTAGGAGTTTTTGGTGGAGGTTCTGGATAAACTTCAGGCTCATCAATCAACAATAGCTTGTGGATAG
>ENA-OPSU01001027-OPSU01001027.1-human-gut-metagenome-genome-assembly--contig:-NODE-1027-length-10249-cov-2.504611_pt1 | contig 10249 bp, 9 predicted proteins | sample MGYA00241811_ERZ501913 | MGnify/ENA primary metagenome ERZ501913 (study PRJEB25962, sample SAMEA2042113) | human gut metagenome | biome: human gut; feature: human-associated habitat; material: faeces...
AGCGAACATTCAACGCGCAGCGACTAAAATCACAAATATGGACGATGGGATTTCGATGTTTCGTCAGTTTTGCCAATTCAACAAATCAGAATTTTTCCATTTTCTCATTATGTAGAAATAGTATGGAAGTAACGGTACCAATGCTGCCAGCCATGCCGCTGGATCTGCCATACAAACACCCGCAAAGCTGGTTTTTCCTGCTACTAAGGTTACTATTGCCGTTCTAGCTACAAGTTCAAAGATTCCGCCAATCATAGGAATTAATCCGTAGCCCATTCCCTGTAAGGTATTTCTGTAAAGGAAAATACTTCCTAGGAACGGATAAAACCAGAATACAGTATGGAAATAGGTAACCGCTACTTTAATTACTTCTGTTTCTGACGGACTGATAAATAGATAAGTCATGTATTTTCCAAAGAAGAACATTGCAATCATGTTTACAACACTCCATCCCCAGATCATATACTGTGTGCAGCGCACTCCCTGTTTTACACGATCCATTTTACCAGCTCCACGGTTCTGACCGACATAGGTAGCAATTGTTGCACCAAAGGCTACAAAGACAGTCATGAAAATATTTTGTAATTTTCCGGCAGCAGAGAATCCTGCCATGCAGTTTTCTCCATAAATATTGATGGCTCCCTGCACGATAATTGTTCCAATTGCAGTAATGGAAAATTGTAATGCCATAGGGATACCAAGGCCTAATAACTTGCCTAATGATTTTAATGCAATCTGGAAATCTGTTTTCTTTAATCGAAGGATTGGGAACTTTTTGCATATATAAATAAAACAGAGGAGTGCGGAAATTGCCTGTGCAATTACAGTTGCATAAGCACAGCCCTCTACACCCATTCCCATCACTACGATGAGTACAACATTGATACCCGCAGAAATCATAAGAAAGTATAATGGAGAACGGGAATCTCCCAAGGCTCTTAAGAAAGCGGACAGGGCATCATAGGCTACCGTAACAAGCAATCCCATATAAATAATTCCCATATAGCCTTTTACAGAGGGCATGATTTCATCCGAATAATTCATCAGGCGAAGAATCTGTTCATTTGCGACAGAAAAACCTATCGTCATTACAAGGGCAAATGCAACGGATAAATAAATAGACATTGCAACATAATGTCTCATTCTATCATATTGTTTTGCACCAAAAGACTGAGCGACCATAATCGCAAATCCACTGGTCAGGCCATTAAGCCAGCCAATGACAAAGAACATCAAAGAACCGGTACTTCCAATTGCGGCCAGTGCCTGTACTCCTAAAAACTGTCCTGCTACGATGGAATCTACTACATTATAAAACTGCTGGAATAAGTTTCCCAGACACATCGGTATCATAAACTTGATGATTAGCTTTGCCGGACTTCCGATGGTCATATCGTTAATTGTCGTTTTTGACATCTTTTACTCTCCTTTTTCAGGACATATTAAAAAAATACTTTCAAAATTTCTTTTAATTTGCCTTTTCTTTTAATTTCTTTTATAATTATTCAGAGTTACTACTATACCACACTTTGGGAGGATTATCATGCATGTAGGACGAAAAACACAAAAAAGAGAAAAGTCAGCGATGTCTGTCTCACTTTATGGCAACTTACTTTTTGTCGTAATCGAACTTATCATGGCAATTGTAACCAGTTCCCAGGCTGTTTTGCTTGATGCTGTCTATGACGGGGTAGAGTTTGTGATGCTTCTGCCATCACTTTTTCTGATTCCATTTCTTTATCGGCCGGCAAATGAACAGCATCCATTTGGATACACGCAGATAGAGACCTTATTTATTGTAATAAAGGGTATAACGATGACAGCCGTTACTTTTGGATTAATTTTTAATAATATTAACCTTATGATTCATGGCGGGCATATAATTTCATTTAACACTGTCGCATATTTTGAACTTTTTGCCTGTGTTCTTGGAATTATCGTTACAGTTTATCTTTACATAAAAAATAAAACAATGCAATCCCCTCTTATTAATATGGAAATGCAGGGCTGGCGCATGGACAGTGTTGTTTCTTTTGGTATGGCCTGTGCCTTTTTGCTTCCAATGTTTATTCCTTTTGCATGGTTTCAGAAGTTTGTCCCTTATCTCGACCAGATTATTACCGTTGTTTTGTCCCTTATTATGATTCCTGCACCAATCCACACAATCATTACCGGATTCCGTGATCTGATGCTGATTCCACCGGAAGAGGAAACTATTGAGGATATTAAAGCAACCGTAGAACCTATTATTGGTATCTACGGTCACAAAAATCTTTATTATGATATTGTAAGAACCGGACGAAAACTCTGGGTCAGTGTCTATATCACCTTTGATAAAGACATTGTTTCCCTATCCAAGTTCAAATTTCTTCAAGATGAATGTATTCTTGCGCTTGCAAAGAAATATCCTGACTTTTACTTTGAACTTCTGCCAGATATTGAGTTTACCGGACTAGAGCGTGTTTAAGAAATGCTTTCTGTAAGATGTGCGTTACAATTTGTGGAAGATTTTTCCTGAATGAGAGCGGCGTAGCTGACTACGTCAACTGAATGAAAACAAAATATACCGCAAGTTGGGGCATGCATATTGCTGAAATGATTTTTCAAACACGCTCTAAAGGTTCCTACTCCAAATTATAAAAATAATAAAATGCATAATTATTAAAAATGATATTATGACTCCCTCTCTTCCAAAATTTACAAAAAGAAAATGAATGTACTAAAAATAGTGCATTTTTCTTTCTTTTTTCCCTTGCTTTTTTCTGCAATTTCAGATACAATTTAGACATAAGTTAGATAATGTAATTCTAATTTTAAAGAGATGCCCTCCTCTGCTGGTTCTTTGGTATTTATTTTTTATATAGCATACGGGGCATCTCTTTTTTTGCATTTTTATAATTATTCAATTATATTGTTAAGAAGAATTCTTAAATCAGTATATCAGATGTGAGATGACTCGCATCTCTCAACAAGAATGCCGAGTCATTCTTGAATTTAGGAAAGGACATAAAAATGGGACAATTACCACAAGATCCAATTATGCTTTACAGCGTTATTAACACAAAATTAAGAGACTTCTATTCTTCATTAGAAGTATTATGTGAAGATATGGGCCTCAGTGAGGAAGAACTAAAGGAAAAATTATCTTCTGCAGGATTTGAATATGATAAAGATAGAAATCAGTTTATATAGTATTACAAAAACTTTTTTCTAATTCCTGTAATACTTCTTCTGACATCTGCTCAGCCACTTCCATTACTTCTTTTATCTGTTCTTTTACTATTCCATCTAATGAAACCCGCCGGTACACACTGTCACGGTGCATTCCCCTTATCCTCTACTTCTACATCTGCTTACGTACTATCTTATATTCATCGTCCATCTGGAAATACGGACAGCTATCTGATGAGCCGGACAACATCCTTGCCAGATCATCCTCATCCAAATTCACCTGACATTCCCCTGTTCCATCTTCCTCATCAATCCAATAATATGCACATAAATCACATTGACTTGCCATAATCAATCTCCTTCTCTTATTTGTAAAATTCTTACATTTATCTTATCACATTTCCAATCGCATTTCAACCTCTTTTTCACACATTTTTTTACAAAAATTTGACTTATATTTCTTTCTTTTTTTACCAATACTTGTTATTATAGTAATAATACTGACTTTTTCGGAATATATTATTTTTTCAGGAGGTTTTACTTATGAAATGTGCTATTGTCGATTTAGGATCTAATACAATTCGTCTTTCCCTTTATAATACCCTGGAGAATGGCGGATTTGAAACTTTATTTTCTAAGAAATATATGGCAGGACTTGCCGGATATGTTTCTCACGGAATCATGTCTAACGATGGTATCAATCAGGCTTGTGCTGTACTGCTTGATTTCAAGATTCTTCTGCAGCAGCTCGGCGTAAAAGATATGCATGTATTCGCTACTGCATCTCTCCGTAATATCAAAAATACAGAGAAGGCTCTTGAAACAATCAAAAGAAGAACCGGTCTCTCCGTTGATGTAATCGAGGGAAGCGAAGAAGGTATCCTTGGTTACTACGGTGCTTTATATACAACCGATTTAAAGAACGGTATGATGTTTGATATCGGCGGTGGCAGTACTGAATTTGTACGTGTAAAAAACGGAAAGGTTAAAAATTCACAGAGTGTCTCTATCGGTTCCCTCAATCTTTTCCACAGTAACGTTTCCGGTTTATGGCCAGAGAAAAAAGAACAGAAAGCAATCACAAAACAGATTAATAAGAAACTTAATACCGTAGATTTTCCAAAAAAATCTCCAGAAAAGGTTTGCTGTGTCGGCGGTACCTGTCGCGCGATTTTAAATATTGTAAACTATCATTTTAACAAGCAGGAAAATAATCGCATTATCACAAGAGAAGAATTTGATAAAATTTTAAAAATTTTAACCAAACACGATATCACTTCCCGCAATTATATTTTAAAATTATGCCCAGACCGTGTGCACACAATTATTCCAGGTATGATGGTTGTAAAAGAGATTATGGACCGTCTGAATTGTAAGGAATTATGGGTATCCCGTTACGGTGTACGAGAAGGATATCTTTGCAAAAACTTTCTTATGACTGGCTCCACACAGGAAGTTACGAAATAACTTTCTTCTGTAAGACTCCTTGAAGATTTCACAATAAATGCTATAATTATTAATTGTGAAGATTTTAAGGAGGAGAATATCATGACAATACTTGAAAAAAGGAAATTAGCTCCAGAACGTGACGAGCATTTAAAAAAAGGAGAATTCACTGTTTTAAACGGAGAATATTCCAAGAATTTTAACGTGTACGTTGTAGGTGAGAAACATAAAGAAGCAGTTGATTTTATCAAAGTTGCTTTAGACCGTTCTACAGATAACGTTCTGGGCTTTGGAATTAAAATGGGATGCCAGAAGAATTTTAATGTCATCGTGTGGGATGAGGAAGATATTCCAGAAGAGTATAGAGTATAATTCCGGGTTGCAATATTGATTAGCGATACAGACACATTATTTGTAATCAGGTCAATACTTGTTGACTGTTGTGTAACATCTGTATAATCATAGGCATTCGAAGTTTAATGGCATTACAATATCTTCCAGTGCAACAGAAGAACTTGTTTCTTTAGCAAAATCATATTGAACAAAATCGCTGCGCGATAGCTTGCGAAAGCTACGTGCAGCGATTTTGTTCAATCAGGATTTATTCACAGTGTCCTTTTTCCTTGATGACATCAATTACAGAGTCTACATATTTTTCGCACTCTTCCTCGGTCTCAGCCTCAACCATAACACGAATCACTGGTTCTGTACCACTTTCGCGTACGAGGATTCTTCCTGTACTTCCAAGTGTTTCTGCAACCTGTTTTACTGCTGCCTGTACATCAGCATCATTCAGTGCCTCTGGTTTGCTCTTTACACGGACATTTTTAAGTACCTGTGGGTAAATGCGTACTGGGGATGTGAGTGTTGCAAGAGAGGACTTTTTCTCTAACATAACTTCCATCATCTTGATGGCTGTGAGGATTCCATCTCCTGTTGTTGCATATTTACTAAAAATGATATGCCCAGACTGTTCTCCGCCGATACGGTGTCCGTTCTTTACCATGTTTTCGTAAACATATTTATCACCAACCTGTGTTTTTTCGTAATCAATACCAAGTTCATCAAAGGCTTTATAAAGTCCGAAGTTAGACATGATTGTTGTTACTACAGTGTTGTTGCGAAGTGCACCTTTTTCTTTGAGATAGCGTCCATAAACGTATAAAATTAAGTCTCCGTCTACGACATTTCCGTTCTCATCAACAGCGATACAACGGTCTGCATCTCCATCAAAGGCAAATCCAACATCAAGCTGATTCTCTTTTACGAAGTTCTGAAGGACTTCAATATGTGTAGAACCAGCATTCATGTTAATGTTCAATCCATCTGGTTCTGCATTGATTACATAAGTTTTCGCTCCTAATGCATCAAATACGCTCTTTGCAATCATCCAGGAACTTCCGTTAGCACAGTCAAGTCCAACCTTGATGTTCTTATAAGAACGTGTTGCAAGAGAAATCAAATATCCGATGTAACGATTTCTTCCTGCCGAATAATCAACCGTACATCCAATCTGGTCTCTTACTGCCATTGGGACTTCAATCTTTCCATCAATATAATCTTCGACTTTAAGGATGGTTTCTTCATCCATCTTTTCACCTTTTGAATTGATAAGCTTGATTCCATTATCATAGTATGGATTATGGCTGGCAGAAATCATAATTCCGCAGTCAAAATCTTCTGTTCTTACTACATAAGAAACACTTGGGGTTGTTGTTACATGTAACAGATAAACATCTGCTCCAGAAGCAGTTAAACCTGCTACTAATGAATATTCAAACATATAGCTTGAACGGCGTGTGTCCTTTCCAATAACAACTTTACATTTTTCTTTTTTATCTTTTCCATAATACCATCCAAGAAAGCGACCAACCTGATATGCATGTTCTACGGTTAAATCTACGTTTGCTTCGCCACGGAAACCATCTGTTCCAAAATATTTACCCATCGTTTTTCTCCTGTTACCTATCGTTCTTTATTAATCTTATCTACATTCTATTCCTGTAATTTTGTAATATATCTACAAAATATAGAGTTGGCATGTACGGATACATTGATATTCAAAATCATATTCTCTGCCCGTATATCCGTACAAATGATTTCTCTATTACAGATATTTGCTTTTTAGCTTTAGTATCATAGCACTATTCATGACGTAATGCAACGATTGGATCTAAGTTTGCAGCTTTTACTGCCGGTAATAATCCAAATACAACTCCGATAACTGTGGAAAAGGCAATAGCAAGGATTACGGCCGGTATACTGATAGCAATCGGAACATTAGATATCTTTCCGATAATTTCAGCTAAGGCAATACCTGTAATCGTACCAATGATACCACCTAAACTTGTAAGTACCGCCGCTTCAGTTAAGAACTGGGCAAGAATTCTATTCTTTCTTGCACCAATCGCTTTTTTAAGACCGATTTCTCTTGTACGCTCTGTTACCGATACCAGCATAATATTCATAACACCAATACCACCAACTAACAAGGAAATACTTGCGATCCAAATTAACTGTTTATTCGTTGTTGCACTTACCTGCTGGCTTTCTTCCGCAGTCTCATTCATATTGGCTGCACGATACTTAATACTCTTACTTGTTACCGTCTCATTTAATAAGGTCTGCGCCGCCTTTCCAACGGATGTCATATTATCTGTTGAATCTGCAAGCAGCTTCGCATTCTGTGGCTCATCATACTGCTGCACAATATTCCAGTCAACATCTGGAATTACAACAATACCACTGGCACTTCCATCATTATATACATAGGTATAATAATCTTCCACCGAATTAATTACCGGACTAAATGCTGTTGATTCCTCAATAACACCGATAACGATAAATGGTTCTCCCTTAATATCAATTGTCTTTCCTACCGGGTTGGCGTCTCCAAAAAGAGAATCGGCAGCTACACTATCTATTACCGCAACTTTACGATACTTTTCATAATCGCTGTCTGTAAATCCTCTTCCTCTTTTCATAATGTATCCACAAGTCCCAAGATAATGGGAATCTGCTCCGATAAGCTGTCCACCTGAAAGTGATGTATCATTATAGTAAATGTAGTCAACCTGTGTACGGGATACATATAAAGATGCATCTTTTACATGGTCAATATCTGCAAGCTGCTGGCGCATATCGTCATCAAGAACCGGGATTCCTTTTGGAATTCCATATTCCATCTCTGCCGGATAGTTTCCTTCTTCTGTAAGCTGCACTGTTGTCGTGTTCGTTCCTGAACCAATCAGGTTTTTCTTAATCTGTTCATTTGTTCCTTTGATTGTTGATACGATAGCAATAATTGCTGCGATACCAATAATGATACCTAACATTGTCAGGAAGGAACGTAGTCTGTGACTCCACACACCCTGAAAAGATAATCTTATATTTTCAAGCATTGTTCTTCCTCCTAATAAATCATTTCGCTATCGTCTTCCGAAATTTTTGTCTTTACTCCTTCTCTTAAATTCTTTCCATAAGGGAAGGCAATATTATCGTCTTCTGTAACACCTGAAACAATTTCGATATATTGTCCATTCATTGTCTTTCCAATCGTTATATACTGTTTTTTCAAGCGTTTTGTCTTCTTATCTCTAAGATACACATAACTCTTCTTATCTTCTGTTCGAATATACGCTTTCTGAAGATATACTGCGTTTTCGTTGGCCGTTCCCATAGATTTCGAACTGTAAGAAACTTCAACACTGCCTCCAGGACTTAGCCCATCTGCATCTTTTATAAATGCAACGATTGGATAATAGGAACTGTTTGGATTAGATACATCTCCGCCATTACTACTGTCTGCTGTAGGAAAATCAGAAATTTCTTTTACCTCTGCAGTATATTCATCTCCAGTATCACTTGATACACATTTGATCGTTCCACCGACCTTTACACTATCAAGTTCCATCTCGCTGATTGATGTTTTTACATACATTCCATCTGCAGCTTTTACCACGATTGCGGCTGAACCATCCGTTGGAAGTGTTCCCTTGCTGTACGCTGTCGTTACTGTTCCGGCAAGCTTTGCCTTTACTGTTGCCTTATCTACTTCTGCCTTAGCTTCTTTATAACTAATCTGTGCATCATGAAGATCTTCTTTGGCCTGTGCGATATCATCTTCCTTATCAGAAATCGCTGCTTTTAACTCCTCGGCTGTATAGCCGTTATCATCTCCGCCGCTGCTATCTGTTCCGTCATCTATACCATCGCCAGAGCCTGAACCTGAACCATCATCGGAGCCACCTCCATTATTATCATCTCCATCATCACCAGTATCTGCACCTTTTACAATCAGTGTTCTTGAAATCTGCTCTTTTGAAATTCCTTTTACATTCTTTACCTGTGCTGTGATTGTTACAGAAGAAGACGGCTCTCCCTCGTCCACATACAGCCAGACACCTGACTTTGTTTTTGTGATTGTCGTATCTTTTGAGATATTATCACTAAGCTTCCATGTAACTTTACTCTGATCAATACTCTTTCCATCTTCTGTTACAACGGTAAGCAGACATCCATTTCCTGCGGTTACCCTCTTACGATTCTGTTTAAACTTAATCTTTTTGTCTGTAGAAGGAGTTGTTGGATTTTCATGTTCTGTAGTTGGCTTCGATGGGTCATCTTTCTTCACCTTACTCTTTAAATAAGAGATGGTATATCCTGTCCCATCTGCTAATTCTACTGTAAACTTGCTGGAGGAAGTAATCTCTAATGTATTTGCATTCTCTGTATTCTCATTGTCATAATCTTTTTCTGATGCGTACTCAATAAACTCGGCATTAATACCCTTTTTAATCAAGTCATTCAATAAAGAACCGCTGATTTTTCCACCTTTTTGTAAATAGAAAATGTATTTGCCGTTGGAATCTTTTTGTCCATCCTCTAACTTATCTGCTTTTAAATCTTTGTATGCAGGTCTTATAGTTAAGTTGTCGAAATCTGACACTTTATATAATCCATCTTCCTCTAAATCTGTAAATACTCTGTCTGGATTATATTCATATCTGTTCTTTTCCTTGCCGTTTTCATCAAATTCAATAAACGTAGCATACTTTTTAGAATCATGTAATGACTTAATGACTGAACCTTTTACTCTTCCGTTAACGTTCAGATAATAGATATAGGCATTGCCAGCAGAAGAACCATCTCCACTAGAACTGTCTCTTTCACTGACTGATTCTATCGAATTATGTAAAGTTCTTGAATCTCCACCTTCGTTTAACTTATTAACTGTATAATTATCGTTATCATAAACATTAACTTTTGTGTCTGGCGAAAGCTCAAATGTTGCAATTGGATTCTTAGATTCTTCCGATTTATATGAGCGGAACTCTGCATATTTTCCTTCAGAAATAAGCTTCTTGACAAACGCTCCACTAATCGTTCCATTTTTTGTAAGTGTGAAAATAAGTGAATCATCTTCTTTTGTTCCTGCACCGGACGTTGCAGCTTTATCTGCTTCACTACTAACATGATCCCGTAAAACTAACTTTGTCTCTCCAGAGCCGGAGCCACTCTCGGAACCCGAACCACTTCCGGAACCACTCTCGGAACCTGAGCCACTTCCGGAGCCACTCTCGGAACCTGAGCCACTTCCGGAACCACTCTCGGAACCTGAGCCACTTCCGGA
>ENA-OPSU01001034-OPSU01001034.1-human-gut-metagenome-genome-assembly--contig:-NODE-1034-length-10205-cov-2.711133_pt1 | contig 10205 bp, 8 predicted proteins | sample MGYA00241811_ERZ501913 | MGnify/ENA primary metagenome ERZ501913 (study PRJEB25962, sample SAMEA2042113) | human gut metagenome | biome: human gut; feature: human-associated habitat; material: faeces...
AGTACCAGAGAAAGGAACTTCTTCATTGGGTGTTTACCTCCTTTAAATTTCCGCCGTTCCCTCATTTTGGCAAATTGGAGAGATACACTCCGCAAACGCGGCCCCCCAAAAACTACCTCGGTGAGCGTTCGGCTTTAGAAGTTCAGAACGCCTGAGTGAAGCCTCTTTTTTACACGGTACACATACCGTGGCTAGCCATTCCTGTATCTGTACCGGGCAGCCAAGAGCGATTCCTCATTTGTTCTAGACGCATCATATCAGATCAATTTTCTGTTTGCAATAGATTTGCAGCTCTTGTAATATAACCGTAACATTCCGGCAGATCGTCTGCGATCCATGCACTTTGATACGCTCTGTCCCAATATATATAATGTATGGCTTGCCAGATGTTCCTCCCGACCCCCCTCCCGGTTTGGGCCGTTCTTCTTTTAGGGTAAGGCTGTACCGTCTGCCCTCTATTGCTTACCGCCCAAATACATGTTTCGATTTGTACAGATAAAAATAAACATTGCTGCATCCGTCGCTCTATGGTAGAATGCAATCGTTACATTTATCATACAAAAAGGTGTATTCTATGGATTTATTCGATACTTTTTTCGGTGAGCTCCTCATGACATTCCTCATTGCCATGGTGCCTGTGCTGGAGCTGCGCGGTGCAATTCCGGCCGGTATAGCCGCCGGTCTGCCGCCAGCCGCGGCGGCTGCCGCCATCCTCGGCAATCTCGTTCCAATCCCCTTTCTCATTCTTTTGCTCCGCCGCATTTTTGGCTGGCTGCGCAAATCCAGCTGGGTTGGACCGAAAATCGACTGGCTGGAGCGCCGGGCACACCTCAAGGGCCGAATCGTGAAAAAGTATCGCACCATAGGCCTGATCATCCTCGTGGCAATCCCGCTGCCGGGGACCGGGGCCTGGACCGGCGCCCTGGTGGCCGATGTGCTGGACCTCCGGCTCCGGACAGCCCTCCCCGCCATCGCGCTTGGCGTCCTCATCGCCGGAATCATTACCACCACCGTGACCTGCGGCGTCATTCGAGTCTTTTGGTGAGTTTCGCTGTACGTGTGTAATCAGCCGCCTGCGGCGGCTGATACTCCTTTCTATACAGGAACTTCCCCATGTGCGATGGGGCAGTGAGCGGAATGACCCTGCGCCGCATTCGCCCGGAAATGCACAACTGGTGGAAATGGCTTCCGGCAGGTATTCATGCAGCAGGAGAATAAGGTCCTGCCGTTTTTCAGGAGATGCGCAGAACTATCCTCTATTTGAAAAGCAGTCGTAACTTCAAGCAGCCTGCCAGCGTCGGTTCCCCACCGCTTTAAGAGGAAGGTCCCGGCAGATCAAACATTTTTTAAAAGAGTGGGCCGGGGCTGGCCTGTACTCCATGGCTGATGCGTTGCTGCGAAGGATATCCGGTGCGAGGGAGCGACAGTCCGGCCGCCGCATCCGTTTCATATTTTGCGCTTTCATTTTGCTCCGTTTGTATTTAGCAGGCAACATAGGACTCCTATTCAGAAAAGTCCAAAGCCATTGCGCAGAAATGGCTTCGGACACAAAACGCCCCTGCCGATCAGAACAACGACAACTCTCTGTTCTAATCAGGCAGGGGCATTCAGACGGACCGGATGAAGCTGAAGCTGTAAGTACCCTGTCCCGCTCCCTTGCACCCACGCCGTTGACAGTGACTCCCCAAATTTTCTGATTTGTTCCGGCTAAGGGAAGGCGCCGCCTGTTTTCATCAATTCGGATCGGCTTTAACAGTCCCTATGGCCGGAACTGTTTACAGTTTTTTTACAAAGGCTACGTTCTTGATTTCCCCGCCGGATATGATAGGATTATGCTCTGAGAAAGGAAGGTCCAGATGAACTTTTATCAGGCGATGCAATTAGATGTCTCTGTATGTAAGGGGAAAATCAGAAACGCAGCGAATCCGTCTGAACGGCACAAATTGATTGCGGCCTTGATTGTGAAGGATATCCTCTGTGTTCTCTTTGCAGTCGTTTTTATTTCTATTCTAAACTTTCTGTTTGGAGATGAAAACAGCTCTGCCGCCGTGGTAATCTTCTGCATTCTGCTGACGGTCCGGTTTGTCGACTTCGGCTACTGCCTCAAAAGCTCCCTGATAAACTTCTTTATTGTCTTTGTGTTGCTGACCTTCAGCCCTTGCATTGCGCAGTCCGTAAATCCGGCGTGGGGGTTTCTGATCAACTTCTTGAGCATCGGCTTTATCGTGATCTCCGCCTGCCACGAGCCGTTATACGGAGGGGCGGGCCTGTACCTGTTTGCCTATATGTTCCTATACGGGAATCCGGTTGGCGGACATCTGCTCGTGCTCCGGGTATTCGAAATGCTGCTGGGATGCCTGCTGTGCGGAATCATTTTCTACATCAATCACAGGAAGAAAGATTACGGCAAAACGTTCTCGCAGATCGTGAAAGACTTTTCCCTCTTTGATCCCCTCGGAAAATGGCAGTTTCAGGTGACGCTTGGATTATCGCTTGGAATCCTTGTCGGAGAACTACTTCAGGTAGACCGGATCATGTGGGTAGGCTGTGCCTGCCTGACGGTCCTATCGCAATATGGCGAGCGCCCAAACAAACGGGCATTTCAACGCCTGGGCGGCGTCGTGGCTGGGAGTGTTTTATTTGGGATCGTATACCAACTGCTTCCGGCTTCCGCCCACTCGTATCTGGGAATCTATTCAGGATTGCTGCTCGGCCTCTGCGCCGCCTATCATTGGAAAACCCTTCTGAACTGTTTTGGCGCGCTTCTTATGGCTACAAATATCTTTGGGGTAAAATCAGCAATTATCCTCCGTATTATAAACAACATCATCGGGTGTTGTTTCGGCGTCCTTTTCTATTATGTATATAACTTTACAGTCGACCGGTTTGCCAATGCCAGAACGGGACGGAGTTGACAATCATAACGAACAGCCGCTGTGGGAACCTCCACAGCGGCTGTCTTGAATTGTTGACCAGAGGATGAAAATATATAGAAACCTGCCCTGTCCCATACTTAGTTACTCATTTTGGTCTAGGATTTTTCCCACCTCTCTTTTGGTCAAGTCACGTCGGCGCTAACAGCGCAGGCACCTCAGCCGTATTCTATCTTCCAGATATGGAACGCTTGGCCTCATTTGACGGAGTCCACTCCAGGGTCATGTCCTCAAACTGCTTTTCGTGGAAAATCATCCGCTATTCCACATTCTCCGCCGAAACGAAGCAAGGAACAGGCCATCCGAAGTTTTCCCTGCTCCTCTCCAACAAAAGCGGATGCCGGGCCATCCCGCCGATAAACCCGCTCCCTGCTACATACGAAGTAGCCTTCGGCTGATCCGGGGCGCAGGGCGCCTGTCTGGGGCGATCCCCGTCGCCGCAGTCCGCAAGGGTCATAGCGCCGTCCGGCAGTTCCAGCGTAACGGTATAACTCATGGCGGCACAGTGCTCCGGGTACTCCGTCCCTGCCTATGATCCCGGCTTTTCTGGGTGTGCAGAAATAGGCACGGTCATCCGCCCATTTCTCGATCCCCAGCAGCGCAAGGTCAATTTCCTTTTTGAAACGCTTGGTATGCAATATCCCGCAACCGTACAACCTCCTGCCGGTGGATTTTCGAGGCATTGTATCCTGGCACAATACCCAAAATCAGCCTGCGGACGGTCACTCCAGTCCGTCAACTCCCTGCGCCTGCAGGTGTGTATAACGGCGCAGGATCACCACAAACCAGGTGAACACGACGATGCCTTTTGCAATGCTGGAGATGCTGATGCTCCACCAGACCCCATCCAGCCCCAGTACCGTGGCGCTGAGGAATACAGCCAGAGGGATGCGGGCGGCGTTCCCGATGATACCGGCCAGCGTGGGCGGCATTGGGCGGCCCAGTCCCTGGAACGCGCCGGAGGAGGTGATCTCCAGGCACATCAAGATCTGGGAGTAACCCATGATCCGCAGATAGCTCACGCCGGTCTGCAGCACGTGGTCATCCGGAATGAATATCCGGAACAGCGGAACAGGAAAGACCACCAGCATAAGTGTGGTGAAGCCGCTCCAGACAACGATCATACCGATGGCTGTCCAATACCCCTTACGGATGCGCTCCATCCGGCCCGCGCCGAAGTTTTGCGCGATAAATGCGTTGACCGCCGTGGCAAATCCCTCCGCCGTGGTATAGGAGATGGACTCGATCTGCGAACCGACCTTCTGAGCCGCGATAGCGGCGTCCCCCCAGCCCGCGACAAGCCTGGCGAGGATCATGGAGAGGCCAGAGAAAAACATGCTCTGGATGGAGACAGGCAAACCGATTTTCAAAATCTCCGCCCAGGCCCTCCACTGACTGGCCTGAAATATATGGATTTGCGGAAAAACGGTCATCTCGCGGCGGGCTGCCAGAAGGAACATGGCTGTTACGATGGCCTGGGCCAGAACGGTGGCTGTGGCGGCTCCGGCCACGCCCATCTGCGGGAATGGGCCGATCCCAAAGATCATAAGCGGGTCCAGAATGATGTTCCCCACCAGCCCGATGGCCGTGGAGCGCAGAACCACCACGCTTCCCCCCATAGCGGTGAACATCCCCGTAAAAATCTGATTGAAGAATGAGAAGAAAAATCCGGCCGCCACAATTACCAGATAGGTGCGTGCGTCCGCGATCACAGAGGGCGTGTTCAGCCTGAAAAATGCGATCAGCGGCCCGTTGAGTGTGATACAAAGCGTTGTAAACAGAACCACCAGCAAGGCCCCGAGATGGAATGCCGCCTGCCCATAAGAGGCCGCACGTTCTATATTTTGCGCGCCCAGCTCATGCGCCACTTTGACCTGCCCGCCCAGGCGCGGGATCATGGCAAGGCCGTTGGCGAGCCACAGATACATTCCCGCGGCGCCCACCGCCGCCACCGCATTGGCTGATACGCGGCCGATCCATATCATGTCCGTCATATTGTAGGCCATCTGGATCAAAGACGTGGCCATGATGGGCAGGGCTAAACTGGTCAGGCTCCGAACAATGGAGCCCTCCAGCAAATCAACTTTCTGCATAGCGGGGGATCACCTGCCTTTGTGGAAGTAGTCTGAAAAAATGATATTCCGGCCCTTAGAAATAGTCGGATATATAGGGTGGCTGCTGCTCAATCGCGTCCTCCAGCATGTCAATCGTCTCCCCGCCGGCGTGGATTCTCCCGATTTTGGCGAGGTAGTCCGGGCGCTTATAGCCCATCAGCATGGTCGTCATGGTCTGGATGCTGATGCTGTCGGCGCACGGCTCGGAGATCTTCACAGCCGTCCCCCTGCCGTCCTTTGATATCTTCAGCAGGAACGAGCCCTGGTTGCACTCCATGATTGGGTCCGTCATGGAGAAGCGCCACTCCCGCTCCGTACCGTCCGCCTTGAAGGGATAGTCCGCGACGAACGCGGGGAAATCCACAATCCTCGCCATATAGTAGGGAGAGATGGACTCCTTGATGCTGGCGTCCTCCAGCAGGAAGGCCAGCGGCTCGTCCGTATAGGTGCTGCCCTCCACCCGGTCGATCATGGAGAAGTGGGCGGAAACAAAGTTCCACAGCCCCGTGCGGGCCTCCTCATGATTGAAAATCATGTCCTTGATATAGAACACTTCATTTTCGATCCAGTAGATGATATACCCGTCCGGCTCCTCATTCTCGTTATAGTAGATTGCCGCCATGATATCGTCCCGGTCCCAGAGCCAGTATTCGTTCCAGGCCAGCTCATCCCGGAGGATGGCTCCGTGGGTATGCTCGGCAAAGCGGGCGTAGGTCTCCTTCAGTTCCTCGCCGTCCGCCTTCACCCGGCGCACGCTGCCGGCGACCTGGTGGTTTTTCGGAAGCTGATAGTCCTTGATCTCATACGAGATCTTGTCCGAGATCAGTTCCCAGCCCTTTCGCCGGTAATAGGGGATCGAATAGGGGTAGAGATAGCAGATATACTGCTTTTTCTCCCTCATGTTTTTCAGGGCCTGCTCCAGCAGCTTGTGCATCAGGCCCATATTGGAGTATTCCGGGTAGGTCCCCACTCCCGTCAGGCCGCCCATGGAATAGGTCTTCCCAAAAACCTTGACGCGCATCGGATAGACCGCCACCTGGGAAACCAGGGTGTCGCCGTCAAACCAGCCGATCACGTCCGCTTTCTGCATGGTTGGAAATTTCGCCCGGATGATCTCCTTCTCCTGCCAGCCCACGGAACTGAGCTCCTGATCCGTCACCTGGAATACATAGCGCAGCAGGGCGTTATATTGTTCCAGATACTCATTGCCTACCGGCCGCATTTTCAAATCTTTTTTATTCATCAAGAATCACCAAATTCTCCGTTTCATACAAAATATATCCATCGTTATAGTATAGGGGAAGTTCAAATAAAAGGCAAGCCGCCCCGCGGCCCAACACAATCCCAGTTGTCTCAAAGCAGGATTAAGCCCCAACAAGACAGCGCCGCCAGAAATCCGGAAGCGGCCGCCTTGTTGGGGCTGTCCACAGTCGCTATTCTCATTGAGCCAAAGAGGCCGGAACCTCTGCCGCAATCAGCAGGCCGCATCATTGCCTTTCCGCCGGGACAGGCGCTTCAGGATGGCCGCTTCGATCTGATCCCCATATTTCATCCCCAGAAGAAACAGGACTAACCCCGCTACACCGATCAAAACCATCGCCCACGGAGAGACATGAAAGGCGGCGCCGCCCAGGGCGCTGGCAAAGAGCAGTCCCCAGGGGCGGGCAAGCAGGACGATCACCGCAAAGCGGCGGAATGAGAGCGAGGACAGGCCGGCCAGGATGCACAGAAGATCGTCTGGGAAAAAGGGGAAAAGGAACGCCAGAGTGAGGAACACCGGAGCCTTGGTCTGGAGGATCTGCTGATATTTTTCAGACAGCCTCCGGCTGACAAAACGCCCGGCAAAGTCCCGGCCCAGCACCCGGGCCAACCAGAACAACAGCAGGGAACCGGCGACTACTGCGGCGAAGGTGAGGAAAAAGGAAGGCCATGTTCCAAAGAGAACACCGCCCGCGGCAGCGGTAATATTGCTGGGGATCGGAGCCAGCACGACAGAGAGAAATTGGAGCAGGAAAAAACACAGGTGGGAGTATGGCGCAAAGTCGTCAATGTAGGCCCGCAGGGATTCCTGAGAGGACGCCGCCTGGAAAAAGCCGGTGGAGTATAGGAACCATCCACCTCCGACAATCAGAAGCCCCGCTGCGGTCAGGAAGAGAATACGCTGTCTGGATTTCGTAAAAGACACCTCTTTATCGTTGAGCCGTGAAAGGCATTTTATCACACGTGAAGGGGAAAACGACAGAAACTGTCTTAACATTCTATGAAGGAATCGTAAATAAACATGGTCAGGGTCCCGGATTTTCCCTTTGCCGCAAAGGTGTGGACGCGCTCCCCGCGGCGCTCCATGCCCCGGCGCTCATAAAACGGGTAATTGCAGGTGGTGTCTGTGAACAGGAAGAAATTGCTGATCCGCCGGTTCCTCATGTAATCCCGCGCGGCATCAAACAGCTTCTTCCCCAGGCCGATGCCCCGGTATCTGGAATTGACCGCAAAGAAGGCAATCTCTCCCTGGTACTCGGTCTGGGTGTCCTGGAGGAGCTGCCGGTCGATCTCTTCCACGCCGGAAAAGAACCTGGTGACCATACGCCCCTCTTTGGACAGGAACAGCGACGCCACGGAGAGGAGCATCCGCAGTCTGAGGCGGAACGGGCATCTCTTCTCCCTGCGGTCTTTGACCATGATAATCCCCACCGGGACTTCATCCACCAGCGCGACCTGGGTAAAGGTCTGATTGGTGAGGCAGCTGTCCAGATAGGCCCGCGCCAGCTTCTGCGCCGCCTTGGGGGAGGCAAACTTGTCATACTGCCACGTCTCCCGGATGATCCCGATCAAAGCCGGGCGGTCTGATGTCTGGTATTCTCTCAATACGATCTGTCCATCCATTTTGTTTTCTCCATTTCTTCTTTCCAAAATCGTCTGCGGGATCTCCTGATACCGCTTCAGCACATAGTCCCGCTTTTTTGTGAACCACCGGTACTCTGTAATCAAGGCTCCGACCACAAACAGCGCACCTGCGATCAAAAGACTGTGCTGGAAGCCCGCCCATTTCAGGACACAATAGCTGATGCCGGACGAGAGCAGCGCGGCGGCCAGATAAATACCAATCGCGTACTGCTCCACCTTTTGCGGCGGCAGGGTGAGAAAGAAATCGTCCCATTTTTCGCTATTACCCCTGAACTGCTTCCCTTTCAGCCAAAAGAGCAGGAAAACCAGGCCCAGGCCGCTCCACAGGCACAGAAGCCATTTTCCTGCGATTACGGCCAGCAAAATCACCAGCTTCAAAATACTCCCCCCTGGAATCAATAGCAGTAGCGCCGCCGGTATTTCAGGAGCATGACGGCGGACAGGATGATCGCCGCCAGCTCTGCGGCCGGTGTCGCCAGCCAGATCCCGGTGACGCCCAGAAGGGCCGGGAGGGCCAGCATGGCGATCACCGTAAAGACAAAGGTGCGGGAAAACGCCAGCACTGCCGAAATGAGCCCATTGGAAAGCGCGGTGAACATCCCGCTTGCAAAAATGTTGAAGCCCACAAAGAGCAGGGCCAGGGAACAGATCCGATTTCCTGCCACAGCCAGGTCATAGACAGGTGTTCCGGGCCGGGCGAAGATGGACACCAGCGGCTCTGTGACAGCCAGAGAGACGAGCACGGTGGCCGCGGCGATCACGCCGATGATTTTCAGGCTGGTGCGGACCAGCTTCCTGAGCTTCTCATGGTTCTGTTCCCCGTAATAAAAGCTGAGCATGGGGGCCACCCCGTAGGCATAACCGGCATACAGGGACCCGGCAAAGGCCAGCACATAGGAGATGATGGTGATTGCGGCAACGCCGTCCTCCCCTACATATTTGAGCATCGTCCAGTTGAACATCAGCGTGATGATGCCGTTGACCAGCGCGGTGGCCATTTCAGAGCAGCCGTTCGTGACGGCTCTCCCGAGCGTTTGGGGCCGGCAGACCGGCCTGACAAAATGGAGCAGGCTGTTCCGGTTGGAGAACACCAGCAGGCCCACGATGGCTGTGATGGAGTACCCCAGGCCGGTGGCAACCGCCGCCCCGCCGATCCCCCAGCGGAAAACGGCGATAAACAGGTAGTCCAGCACGATATTGGTCACGCCGCCGGCGACGGAGCAGAGCAGGGAAAGGGACGCCTTGCCTGCTGCGATCATATAGAGGGTGAAGTTATTCATCAGAAGAATAGGGACGGTGAACAGCAGGTAACGGCTCAGATATTCCCAGCAATAGGCGGAGACCTCCGGGGACAGGGACATGGAGCCGAAGATCTTCCCCATGAACAGATAGCCCAGCCCGCACATCACAAGGCCGGTCAGGACATTGACCAGGATCAGAAACGTAAAGTCCTGCTTTGCTTCATCGGGCTTTCCCTCTCCCATCTTTCTCATGATAGCCGCGCTGCCGCCGGTTGCGAGCATGGTGGAGATGGCCGTCACCAGCGCGATGACGGGATAGACCAGATTGAGGGCAGACAGGGCGCTGGTCCCGATCAGGTTTGAGACGAACAGCCCGTCCACCATCGTATAGAAGGACATGAATACGCTCATGGCGATGGTGGGGACTGCAAATCTAAGAATGTTTGTCAGGGTGACGGGTCTGCTGTATGCAATTTCATTCTGCACGGAAATTCCTCCTGCTTCTTGTGGTAGTTACCGGCATGGAGTATCATAATCCCTACAGTTACTGTACGGTCAAGGGGGTTTTTGAAAATGCTGCGGGAAAAACCGAAGCTGTTTACCATCGGCCAGTTTGCCGCTCTGCATGGGATCAACAAAAAGACACTCATGTGGTATGATGAGATCGGTCTGCTGAAACCTGCCTGTATTAAGGAAAACGGCTATCGGTATTACAGCTACCAGCAGAGTGCGGCACTGGAAACAATTTTAATGCTGCGGGAGTTAAATGTATCTCTTGATGAAATCAAACAATTTATGGAAAACCGTACCATTGATAACTTCGCTTCTCTTTTGCAAGAAAAAATCACAGAATTAAATCAAACCATTTCCCATTTGAGATCTATCCAAAAAATTCTGATCAACCAGCAGCAGGATATGGATATGCTGCGCTCTTTGGATATTGCAGAAATCAGCCTTGTGGAAAAGCAGAGCCGCTATTTGGTGGCTGTTGATATGGCTGAAAACTTATCATT
>ENA-OPSU01001041-OPSU01001041.1-human-gut-metagenome-genome-assembly--contig:-NODE-1041-length-10155-cov-7.299307_pt1 | contig 10155 bp, 9 predicted proteins | sample MGYA00241811_ERZ501913 | MGnify/ENA primary metagenome ERZ501913 (study PRJEB25962, sample SAMEA2042113) | human gut metagenome | biome: human gut; feature: human-associated habitat; material: faeces...
ATAGCAAAGAAATAACAAAGGAGAATATAGTAAAAAATATAATGCGTCTGCCCTGGTTCACTAGAGTAGAAAGATCTGTCTACTAGAGTGAAAAGAACCGTTCACTCTAGTGGAACGAACTAGCTGGTAGTTAAATAATAAAAGAATAAAGGCAAGATACACTAAGCGCATCAATTACATAATATATAAACAACCATTAAATTAGAACAAAGATGGCAATACAATTCGAGTTTTATAAGAATCCCCAACCGGAGAAAGAAGGAGAAGAACCTAGTTATCATCCACGGGTAGTCAACTTTCAACATGTGACTACTCAAAAATTGGCAAGAGAAATCCACATGGCAACCACTTTCGGAAAAGCGGAAGTAGAAGCCATGCTAATGGAATTGAGCAGATGCATGGGCAACCACCTATGCGAAGGAGAACGAGTACATCTGGATGGGATCGGCTATTTCCAGATTACATTGCAAGCGACCGAACCCGTGCACTCGCTTACCACCCGTGCAGATAAAGTGAAACTAAAATCCATTAACTTCCAGGCTGACAGGAATTTAAAGAGTTTGTGTATGAGTAGTCACTTACGACGTTCGAAATACAAGCCACATTCGGCTTCTCTTTCAGAAGAAGAGATCGACAAGAAACTCACTGCCTATTTTGCAACCCATCCTGTATTGACCCGTAGTAATATGCAGTCACTCTGTTGTTTTACCCAAAGCATGGCCAGCAGACAGATTCGTCGTCTAAAGGCACAAGGAAACTTACAGAATATAGGCAAACCCACACAGCCTATTTATGTACCAACTCCGGGGCATTATGAGAAATGATTTCAACGGGTATGAGAAATAAGCCAAATTAAGGTCTATTTGTGAATAAAGCTATGAGAAACACTAAATTTAAAATCATTTCTCATAGCTTACACCATTAACAATCTGACACTTAGGTCATATTTATGAGAACATGAGAAATGAATATTTTATATCCATTTCAGAGGCGCATCAATTCTCCACCAACCACTTTTCTATATTTCTTGTTTCAACACTAAAGTTAACGCCAATCTTGAAAAGTTTCCGCGAATCCGTTGCAAACGGACGAGCATAATGTTTATCCTCTATCTGCCGCAAAGCTTCTTCCGCCGTACCATTCAATTTAAATTCCATGATGTAGATAAATTTATCGGTCTGCAATACCATATCCACACGGCCCTCACTCGTATGATATTCCGCTTTTACATAGAAGCCTACCAGTTTACACACGATATATAGTACATTCTGATAATGTAATTCCAATTCGCGTGCTAGTTCATAAGGAATATCCGAAAAGAAACTTTGCAGACGGCGGAAAAAAGATTCGTAATCACCAGCACGTACCTCACGAACAAATTTTTGGATTTCAAAGGGAGATTCCACTTTATTGACGTTCGCATAATAAGGAAGCAGAAAACGGATAAATCCTTCCTCCACTTCACGATTAGGAAAACCTAAACGGTAAATACCAAATTCTTCATCATATCCCTTAATGGTGAGATATCCGCTCTGATAAATCACCGGAATAGGATTGGTAGATTCAGAATCCATACTGTTCAGTACCTGTTCATCGGTTTCTTCATGGGCCATCCGATGAAGGTCGTAATGGTGTTTCTTCAGCAATTCCACCAAATAAGTGGGAGTACCTGTTTCAAACCAGTAGCTTTTAAACTCATTCCTATCAAAAGCTAAAAGCAGACTGAAAGGATTGTACATTCCTTTGGAATTGTGCGTGAAATGATAGCCATCATACATTTCTTTCAACCTGGCACATATCTCTTCATACGTCACTCCCTGCACATTGGCAAATTCATGAAGTTCGGCATCCAGATTATCGTATAGCTCCTGTTCGCTCACACCACAAATATCTATATACTTATTCCACATTGAAATGTCATTCAGGTTATTCAAATCACTGAACACACTGACTTTACCGAACTTGGTAACTCCCGTCAACAAAGCAAACTTGATACACCCATCCTGACTTTTCAATGCGCCGTAGAAGGCTTTCAATGTATTGCGGAAACTCTTTTGCAAAACATCATCACCAATAGCCTGTAACATCGGCTTATCATACTCATCCACTAGGATCACCACACTTTGCCCCTCTTGCTGACAGGCACGCCTAATAATCCCCTCAAAACGCATCGCTAAAGATTTATCCGAGGGCTCTTCGCCATATATCTTCTCCCATTCCACCAACGCCCCATTCAGTTTATTCTCCAAACTTTCCGGAGTATCGTATTTTTCCGTATTAAGATCAAGATGTAATATAGGATATTTTACCCAATCTTTTTCCAGCTTCTCCATAGCCAGCCCTTCAAAGAGTTCCTGCTTTCCTTGAAAGTAAGCTTCAAGCGTAGAAATAAGCAGACTTTTGCCAAAACGGCGCGGCCGACTTAAGATATAGTAACTCCCGGTTTTCACCAATTGATAAATCAATGCCGTTTTATCAATATAAAAATAGCCACCTCTACGGAGTTTCTCAAAATTCTGTATACCAATAGGGTAAATCTTGCCACCCATATTTCAATCTGTTTAAGTTCACATCGTACAAATATACATATTATCTCAATATAAAAAACCAAATGTCCAAAGAGGAATCACATTCCGCATCCCGTACTCAATATCATCTTTCACGATATACGCATTCTCCACATCATGCACCTGCTTCTGCGATTTATTCTTCCCACCTACTTCAAAGGTATAACCACCTATTGTAAAATCAGAGACCTCTGATGTAGTTACCGGACGTACAACTCACAAAGTAGAAAGAAATTAAAAATGAACGATAAGAAGAAATGCCTAAGGCGATGCTTCCGCATCGCTGCACACGAATATAAGGATTTTTATTACAATAACAAGCGATAAACAATATTTCTTAAATGAAAAGCCGTGCTCCACTCAACATAAAGTGACACATTTTACCTAATAGATTAGTGACTGAAGCATTTTTTTATCACAGCAGTATCGCAATAAATATAGCTTCTCTGAGAATTTATAATAATGACTAGGCTTTCGATTATTCTCATTAATAATATAATTCATAGTTTGAAGATTGTTCTTCTCTAAAACTCTTCTTTCTTTTGCTGACACTGGATAACTTACTATCGGCAGACAGTTTTTCCATTTTGTGAAAAATATTCGTGCATTAGTCAGCCATTCATTATCTAGCTTTGAATTACTAATGTGCTCTATTAGAATATCATATACACATAATGATTTCAGTCCCAGCATATAAACCTGCAATGAGATATCAAGATCATAAAAATGAAATCCTTTGTAATTTATTTCATCAAATCTTATTTTATCAAAAACAGATTTCCTCATGCAAAAAAAACATCCATCCACTGCTACCACTTCTATGGCATTCGCATCTGCAATGGGTTTAAAGCAAGTATTATAAGTAATGGTTGGATCAGCTCTATTAGTGTCAATAGAATACTGGCAAATTGCATCCTTTCCTGCATCTGTACTTCCAGGTCCCCACCAAATACCCGGTATTTGACTAATAAAACGTGGTCCAGAAATTCCAATAAGCCCTACTTTCAAATCTCTGAAATGATTTATCAGAAGCTTTCCCCAATCACTAGTGTAATGTAAAATATCTTCATGCATAAAACATAGAAGTGGATATTGGCTCCTTTTGACCCCTTCGTTATAAGCACTAAATATATCATATTGACTTTTACTGTTATCAATACATATAATCTCATGAACAACCCCAACCGTATTCTCAATATTATCCTTCAATTCCTTAGAGATGGATTGAAACCTACTGCATATTATAATAGAAATCATATTTATTCAAATCAATTTTATATATTAAGATACTTTTATACGAATATCTCTAATTCATAAAAAAATAGTTCACAAAACTAAGGATAAAATCCTGTAAGGACAAACTTAGATTTAAAAAAATAAAAAACTCCAGACTTCCAAAGCTAACAGATAAATATAGAATGTAGATCATCCATCCTTAACTCTTCGAATTCAATTCTTCAGGAAAGAAAATCCTAACATATCACAATTATTTATCAAAACGTCTTAGTAAAAGTTTTTTTTGCTTATTTTTGTAAGATACAATACAATTCTAACAGTTTGGCAAGGACTATTGTATAACTTACAGTTATGATAGCTTTGAGAAACATATTAGTATAATTTATTTTATATATTCTATAAATTATGAAATGTTATATTTGTTTGACAGACTCTATTGTCAACAGAAAAGATTACTTTAACATGTTAAAGGTAACCTTAATTAGTGCTCGTAAAAACACATCTCTTCGATTAATTTGCCTATATGATGGTAAAATTGGCGATCCTGTTTACAACTTACTAAAAGATTTTAAAGTTGAGATCATCATCCATGAATTACCATATAAAAAGGAACTAATGGAAATATATTCTCACGAATGGATGGAAACAGAACTAGGAAAAGATATAGAATATAGTCGAATATTCGGCACATTCATGAGAATGGAGATTCCTATAATAGAAAAAGAAGACGAATATGTATTATACACCGATATGGACATAATCTTTAATGATGATATATTACTGAAAGATCTACCTCATCCTGCTTATTTAGCTGCTGCTCCCGAATTTGAACGCGATACAAAAAGAATGAGTTATTTCAATGCTGGAATATTAGTCATGAACATCCAAGGAATGAGAATCAAATATCAGCAATTTGTAGAGATGATGAAAAAAAGGCAAAGATCTAAATCCGGAAAAACCAGACGTGCCGCTTAACAAAAACGATGCGTTTCAAAAAGTACAAAAACGACACGTACAAGAAAAAAGGTGAGCGCGGTCCTATTCAGCATGATCAAAGCCCACCGTTTTTCTTTCACTTGAACCCTCTTTAAATGGCTTTAAAATATCATTTAAAAGCCATTGCAGATTCAAAATAATTCACTATCTTTATGCAATGTTAGGCTGCTATACCTGACACCTCATCCGGCTTCGTGTACAGCATCATGTCTGTATATTTAGCTTGATAGTTTACGCTTGCACTAAACTCCACTTTCCTGCATTCCTTGAATGGGCTGCCGACAAATGGGTTTCGGTCCATCCAGTCGCACAGTTCTAAAATGGAAGACTTGTTCGAAGTGAAATACACGAACGAATGCCCTTTCAGAACGGTTAGTACATCCAGATAGTCAGCCAGACGCCAGAACATCTTGTAAGTACCCACCTCGGTGGAGAGGTACGGCGGATCAACCAGGAACACCACACCCGGAACATCTTTGTAACGTTTGAATACTTCCTTGTAGTCTTCGCTGGTTATAGTCAGTCCTTCCAGATAATCCTTTGCTTCGGGATAGTCTGTCTGCCGAATCCTATTGTAAATGGCTTCTTTCTTCATTCCTTCCAAACTGGTCACATATTTCATGGCGAACAACAAGGATGCGGAAACCGTGATATAATCCACGTAGCCGTGCTCTTTTTCTTCCCTCTCAATACGGGCAAACATTTTATCGCGAATCTCCCCGGTTATACGTTTGTTTCTGGGTTCCCCTTCAGCTATCCGACGCAAATCGGATAACAGCACATTAGTGGCCGGGATATTTACAAGTCGGCAGCGGTAGTTGTCGAAGTCATTATACACAACGGTGGCATCAGACCTGACACATTTGGTAATATGTGACAGCAGGCCCGAGCCACCAAACAGGTCCACAAACACGGTGCTATCCGGGAACTGTCCCAGCACCTTGATAAATTCCCTCGCAAACATGCGTTTCTGCCCCACGAAAGGAAGCGGGGCGGACAAATACATCTTTTTCATTTCATTCTGCTTTAAAACGGCCGCAAAGGTCCCCAGAATAAACGAAAAACAGCGGGAAACATGAACTGTTCCCGCTGCAAGACATATACAGCAAACTACACGTTCAACCCGAAGCGGACCGTCTCGTCACCGGCGATCAGCGCACGGGTGCCCGGGATATTATTCTCGTAGATATGTACATTGCCCAGGTAGAGAGTGATCGACTTCAAGGGAAGTTCTATCTGCCGCGCCATCAGGTACAGGTGGTAAATATCGGAAGGCAGCCCGAGGTTCGCGTCACTGCTACGCTGGTAGGCGGATAGAACCAGTTCACCGCCATCTAACTGGAACTGTACCAGACTCAAACAGGGTGCCTGGTTGCTCTCGGCACCGGTTTCGCCCAGGAAAAGCACGTAGTTCTTGCTGTTGCGCCTCTCCCGGTTAATTTTCGCTATCAACGGGGGCAGCTTCTCGAAATAGGTCGGGTAACTGTTCACCAGGATGGAGCCGCAATAGTCCCACCAGTTGATGCCGGCCTCCCGGTACTTCTCCACGTTGCGCTCACCCTGCATAAATAACTGCAACTCGCTGCGGAGCTTCTTACGGGCGATATTATGCCCCTCGAATATGTCGAGCAGGTCCGCCGGTGTCAGCGAGAGCTGCTCGTTCAGAAGGTACTGTATGTTTCCCTTCTTGTTGGTCTGTGTCTTTCCCGTGGCAAGAATCTTGTCCAGGATACGGTAATACTTGTTCATAGCCATTTCCTCCTTCTAAAATTGAAACACCCTAAAGATAAGGGGAAACGGCACTCCCTACGGCATAAAACAACCCGTTCACACTGCAAGCGTCTTGCAGTCGCTCTGGAATCGTTTCACCAAGGCATAAACCTTGCGTTCGCTCACCGAATACTTTTCGGACAATACGGCCACAGCATACGAGACTTTTTCACCTTGATCGAGTAGGCGGGTATAGTCCGCGTACAGGTCGATATACCGGGCATCTTCCAGACGGATGCCGGCCGCCTGAAGCCTTTTCAACAGCTCCCGGTTAAAGTTTAATATCTCAATCACTTTCATACAACAAAAAAATTATATCTTTGCATCGCCAATCATTTTTTAGACAACAAAAAAAACGTCAAACCGTGACAGAGGGTATTTGCCCCCGGTCGCGCGGTTTGGCGTTTCATGTTTATAAAAGTGATTGGCGTTACTTTTTAACAGGCCGGGGGCTTTTTTCTTATCCTCCCCCGAAGGATTTATTCCACCCGGTACTTCTCCGGATCAAAAGCGTCTTTCTTCCTCCAGCCGTCAGACAGCGTGTCCTGAACATGCTTCATGGCTTTCGTGTAGAAATCGGTCAGTTCCTCCAGTGTGACGAACTCCCGATATTGGGGAACCTCATCCGTACCGAACTTGAATGTCACGGGAAGCGTAGCACCACCAGTCTGTACGGCCAGATCATACGCTGCCTTATAATTGAACTGGTTTTCACTTGACAGCCATACCGGCATACCTTCATAGAGAAAACCGGAAAGTATCTCACGGTCAATTTGCTCATTATACCAGTCTGTAATGACGGACTTTATAGTATCCATGTGAGGTCTGCCGACAAAGCTTTCCTCCATATAGGAAGCGGATCCGTCTTCACGTTCCTGCACATCCCAGCGGATGCGCCATCTGTTGCGTGCCGGGCTCACGCACTCGATCAGTCTTATCCCGGATGTTCCTTCTACCCGTTTCATGTAAATATGTATTTAGTTCGACCTTTGCCGAAGGTTTCCGTCTTGATGGTGGTTTCGAACGGGAAGCCGTCCGGCATTTCCTTCACTTGCAAGAGGATGTTCTTCATCTCCTCGCTGTTGGTAAAGAACTTTTTCGGTTCGCCGTTCATCTCAATGGCCACGATACAGCGGTCCTCGCCCTGTTCGGTCTTGATGCCCGTCTCAAAGTCCTTCACAATAATCGGTAAGTTTACCAGTTCCCGGATGCTTACCACCACCCCGGGAAAACGTTTCTTGCCGTCCTCCGGCTTGTAGGAAACGTTCAAGTCTTTAAATGATCTCATGTCTTTGCCTGTTAATTTTTTAAACAACGTATGACAGTCGGCGTGCTTGGCCATCCCGTAGAACGACGCTATCAGCTCACGCCTCCTCCTTCTCGATTTTACCTCGTGCATTTTTCGGGCGAACTTCTGCTTGATGCGCTTGCGAATGCGGACATGGTCCGCACCGAAAGTCACATACCCCAGAAAGTCGATGCCCTCGCCCGGCGGGAACACGCGCTCGTTCCCCTTCACCAGGAGACCGGCACACTCCATGCGCCCGTGGACGGCATCACGAATCTTCCACAGTTCCGCTTTCGTTTTACCCAGTACGACGCCGTCATCACAATAGCGGTAGAAATGACGCACGGCATACCTGTCCTTCAGATAATGGTCCAGATACACAGACAAAAGCAAATTGCCCAGCCCCTGCGAGCTGCGCAGGCCGATACTCAGACCTTCAGGCATCAGGCGGACAAAGCTCTCCAGCATGGTCACGAGCTTTGCGTCCTTGAACACCCGGCTGACGCAATACATCACAAAATCCTGCTTCACGCTCTCGTAGAATTTGGTGATGTCAAACTTGTAACAGTAACGCGTACCATCAGGGTCCTCGGCCATGTCACGGCGGACATACGCCAGGAGGTCGTGCATACCCCGTCTCTTGATACTGGCGGAGGTGGTACGGATGAAACGTTTCCGCAGATGGCGGTCCACCACCGCCATGATGGCATGCACGGCGATGCGGTCCTTCATCGGGATCACCTGGATGCGGCGCAGCTTGCCGCCCTCGATGATCTCGCGTTCACGGTAGTCCTTCACGCGGAAAGTACCGGATGCGATCTGCGCGGCCAGCTCCTCCAACACCTCGGGCTTATGCGCGAGCAGATAGCCCCCCTGGCGGCTGCGTTTACGCTTGCTGCCGCGAAGGACCTGCCGGAAGGAAGCCTCCATGTTGGAAGGCTCCACGATCTCCTCGATGATATACCCAACCCTGCGCATAAATTACTGTTTATTGCTTTTAATACGGGGCCTTCAATCCCCCGGGCCCGGCTTCTTCGAACCGTTTCCGGCCTACCAAACCCTACCCGACACTTTATTTTTCAGTTTTCCGGCCCTTGCGGACCGCTGTTACTGCGGCTTGCCCCCCTCGGCACCACGGTGGGGACAAGTCCCCGGTGTTGTACGCCGATTAAAATTTCCTTTCGATTGTTGTTCAGACGAGAACCGATGTTCGTGTTCGTATTCGAGGAATCGTTGTTCGCATTCGACATCGAAACACCGCCATTCGGGTTCGCGTTGTTGTTGCCACGATAGACCACACGGCCTATGGGGAGGCGCCACCTTTCAAATGCAAAAGTACTATTTTCAAATTATTATTTAACAAACAGATACAAAACCTGACGTCAAAAAATATTTTTCGACGGGCTGACGCCCGTAATGAACGGTGTTCCCCTGCTCGGGGAACACCGGACGTTTTGTCGCTTCGCTCCCGCTTTGACGCTTTACGCGGCCGATCATGCAACCTCGCTTATCGCTTTAAACGCCACGGCGCTCGACGCCCTGACGAGCCGACCGCGGAAGCATTTTGCATATCAGAGTAACCCGTTCATGTGGTGGCTGTTTATGAATAGGACTACTGGCAGCACAATTTTTAACACGCTCTACTGGCTTTTCCCTGTCTTGCTAACAGGATTGGTGTTTTTTGATGAAAGCAAAACCGCCATTTATGGAATTATCATCACAAAGAAAAAGCGTTGGGTTTATTTCTGCTCCAAAGCTCTATCTGTGTTTTTTGTTTCTTTCGTTAGTACGCTATTCCTATTTCTGCTTAATCTTTTTTTGGTGTATGTGACTTGCCCATCGAGTATGGAGCTAAGCGAAACTATGATCCCGCACATGGGAACATTTTCGGCATTACTTTTTCAAAAAAGCCCGCTTTATGAGGCAGTTACTTATGTTATTCTTCATGCGTTTGCATTATCCCTGCTAACTGTTTTATATCTCGCCATCCAAATGATTGTAAAGGCTAAAAATAAATACATGGCGTTTATTTTGCCGCCGATAATTATGTATGTGCTTGATTACTTAACACAGACGGCGGCTCAAACATATAGTGTCACAATGGCACTACAACCGATGGTAGCACGAGCAACATCGTTTGTAATTACCATAGAGAATATTGCAATTATTTTCGGTGCGCTACTCGCTATTGATATTGTTTGCCTTTTCATTGGGAACAGAAGGAACAGGGATGTTATATGATTTTATTCCGAAAAAGAACGATTCGGCTTGTACCATTTTATTTGTTGTATATGGCCG
>ENA-OPSU01001048-OPSU01001048.1-human-gut-metagenome-genome-assembly--contig:-NODE-1048-length-10111-cov-3.053003_pt1 | contig 10111 bp, 10 predicted proteins | sample MGYA00241811_ERZ501913 | MGnify/ENA primary metagenome ERZ501913 (study PRJEB25962, sample SAMEA2042113) | human gut metagenome | biome: human gut; feature: human-associated habitat; material: faeces...
CGCTCCATTGCAGAAAGAAGGGAATCTTCTGAAAGCTTTTGTCAAGGGGGTGCGTGGATATTTTTCATATTACTTACGCAGATTCTCTCTCTGCTTCTGCCTGAATAATGCGTTTCAACCTGTCCTCCGCAGTCAAACCGCTACTATGGTCAAAAAACACTTTGACTTTATAATTTGTTTTGCCTTGCTTAATCACAAAAACTCCATCCGGTTTGTTTTTCACCGAATGGTTATTTGGGGTGGGTAGTGTACTGTTCACAATATTTGTCATACGATATTCCTCCTTAAATGAAAAAAGCCCGACAAGGAAAGGTCTGACAACGAAGTTCCGACAACGGACATCAGAAAACCTTTTTTCTTTATCGGGCGATACTATCTTTTTACTATTTCCTTTTTCTTTATAATATTGGTTGTCATGGTTGTCAGAGAGGGAAAAGTGCCGCAATATCAAGGCTTTCGGGATTTTTGCCCGACAACCAGACCGACAACCGGCTCGACAACCGAAGCGACAACTGGCTTTTATTTTTGCTTCAACCATTCTTCCGGAAGTCCTAACTGTTCCATTTCCTCTGTCGGGATTTCTTGAAAACCATCCATGCTGTTGTCAGGCTCGTTGTCGTTCCTGATAATCCCGCGTCCGTTCAACGCGAAATACAGCCATATTGCTTCAATCCTTTCCGCAGGGCAGTCAACCTGTTTGGCCGTCCTCCTCGGCAAACCGCGTATCCAGCCGCTTTACGCTCCAGTTCTGCTTGAACTGTCCCAGCGGGCCGGTGCCGAACTGCGCCAGCGCACGGCGATCCAGCTCCAGCAGCTTTTCCCACAGCTCCGGGTGATGCTTTCGCAGCTTCCGCAGCTCGTCGATACGCTGGAACGGACAGCACCAGCAGGACGCGCGGTGGTAAATCTCATACAGCCCGCCGAAGTCAAAGCCACGGTCGTAACAGGCTTGGAGCGCCTGCGCCTCCGTGATGCCCCATTCCACGAGGGGATACCGCTCATCCTTGCAGCGCCACGCTTCATCGGCGGCGATACCGACATAGTGGATCGCGCCCAGCTCGCCTTTGAGCCGGTTGACCTCCTTGGTGATGAGGTGCGTTTTGAGCTGCCCGGTACACCAGCGGACGCGGATTCCCGGCCAGCCGTTGCCGTAGGGCGGGATGCCCAGCTTTGCACGGTTTTCCAGACTGCGGGGCTTCTGCTTGGGTTCGTCGAACATCAGGTATTCAAAGCCCTTGGGATGCCGCAGCGTAGTGATATGGATGCCGCGCTCCCGGAAAAGATGCTCGTCCAGTTTGGCAAGGTGTTCATACATTTCCGGGAACTCCATGCCGGTGTCCGCTGACAGCACCATATTGATGGGCATATCCCGTTCGATCATCAAAAGCAGCATGGCGGTACTGTCCTTGCCACCGGACAGGCTGACGGCGTGAAACTGCTTGCCGTTTGCGTTCTGAATGGTTTCCCGCATGGGGAAGCCGCTCCGTTTTCACTCCTTTCCCACATCACAGCTCATAGATGGGCTGCTCGTGTTCGTAGTAGGGATCGCACAGGGCGGCAAGCTCGGCCACCAAGTCCTCCAAATCCAGAGAAATCTCGCTGTCTGCCCAATCGCTGCCCTTGTAGACGCGATACTCGGTGACGTATTCGCCTTCTCCAGCGTTCACGCTGAATTTGGCAACGACGGCAAAGCCCATATCCTCTAACAGCCACAGCTCCATCGACCGGGCAGCAAACACCGCGCCGATATAGCTGTCGCCTACGTCCTCATAGAGAAGCGTCGCTCGCTGCTTGAACAGCTCCGAGCTGCGATAGTCCAAGCTCAGCGCATTTTTGCCGTCTGCGCGGTAGGCATAGACCGTTTCGGCCTTGTTCCAAACGGCTTGCAGCAGGGCGTGATAGTCAATGTTTTCCAGAAACTCGTCGATCTCCGTTTCCGTGTAGCCGACCTCCGTACCCTTGCGGAACAGCGTGGTCAGCGCTTTTTCCAGCTCAGTTACTCTGCTCATAGTAATTCCTCCAATCACTTTAGTGACGCCGCTTTTTCCGGTCAGGAAGGATATGCCCCTCAATGACGGCGGCGTGTTTGCGGATTTTGATTTCTCCGCGTTTCTCGGATGCCTGCGCCTTGGCATATCCCACGTCGGAGAGGAACAACCTCAGCCGTTCGCCCTTTTCACCCACAGGAGATTTCCATGACAGGACATCAAAAATAATCATGTGGCGGGTTTCGTCCATAAAGCGCTCCAGCGCAAGGATGCTGTGACCGCCGACAAAATCATCAGCATTCATATTCGGCACCTTGCGCTCTGATCTGAAAGGCGGCAAGCCCATAGCGGGCGATCAGAGTGGCGTTGACGATCAGGCGCAGCGCCTCCGGGTCGATCACCTCCGGTTCCGCCAAGTCCGCCATCGTGACAGCCTCCGTCTTGTCGCAGAGGTCACGCGCAGCCATGAACAGCGCGTAGTTGTGCGGCGAAGTGTTTTTCAGAACCGCATAGCCGAACTCAATCCAGTCCTTGCAGAAGCAATTTGCCGTGCGGCGGTAAATGTCGTCGTTAGAGGTCAGCAGGTACATGGCCGCATAATAGGCGTTAGTATCCCTGCGGCGGCGGTAGCCCTGCACGGCGCATTGATACTGCATCCTGCGCTCATGCTGCTCGTTGCTCCAAAGGCTTCCGTGATAGTGCTTGATCAGCAGGTTCAGGCGCTGGAACAGGCGGCGTTCATGGGGAAATGTCTCTAAGACTGCCTCGCGGTAGCCGACCACACCGGCCTCAATGCGCTCGGCCAGCCACGGGCAGCGCAGGGCGGTACAGCCCAGCTTTTTCACATATTCGGTGCAAAGCTGGCAGCTTACATCCTTGGGGGTGTATTTGAATGTGTTGATATACATGGCGTCCTCCTTTTGGCATGAAAATAGCGGACAAACAAACTGCTTGTCCGCTCAACGGCTCTGGTCGCGCTGGCGCTTTTTCTGCCATGCGTCCAGTAATTTGAAGATGGTGTTCTCGATCTGGAACGGGGTATAGGAACGCGGGAAGTATTTGCGGAGCTTTTCACCGGAAAGGGTAATGTCGTTTTTCTCCGGTTTCTTCTGCTCCATCATAATGGAGAGCATGGTGTCCTCGTTCAGCTCGCCGCTCTGACTGAGCTTTTTCATCCGCTGCGCCTGCGAGAGCGAGGGGGTGGCCTGTTCGCTGTCGATGGTTTCCAGAAGCAGCCCCTGCTCCTTGGGTGTCAGCGCCGCGATCTGATAAGCGGGACTGAGGGCGATTTTCTTTTCGTCCACCATTTGCTGAAGCTCCGGGACTAACTGCGTCAGGGCGATGTAGTTGCGGATGGTATCGCCGCTCACACCGGCATCCTGACCAACTTCATCATCGCTGCGGAACTTCGCCGAAATTTTCGGCGAAGTCAGATCCGTCCGTGCGCCCTGCCGCTTGATGGCCTCCATCTTCATCTTGTAGGCTTTGGCGCGTTCGGATGGAAGAATATTCTCGCGCTGGAGGTTGCTGTCCACCATGATGATGGTGGCAGTGTCCCGGTCAATGTCGCGGACAATGACGGGCATGGTGGCCAGTCCTGCCAGCTCGCAGGCGTGTTTGCGTCGGTGGCCTGCGATCAGCTCATAACCGCCGTCCTCCCGTGGCCGCGCCAGCGCGGGGACGAGGACGCCGTATTCCTTAACACTTTCGGCGGTTTCCTGCATGGACGCATCCTCCCGCACCTGAAAGGGGTGATCCGGGAACGGGTGCAGTTCGGAGAGTGGGATTTGGACGACTACTTCCTGCTGCGGTTTCGGCTTTTTGGATGGCACGGGCTTTTTGCCCGGTTCTTTCTGCGCTGCTTTTTCAGGCATTGTGTTCCTCCTGTCGGCATCTGATTTTGGGTACAAAAAAAGGACATTTCTTCTTTTCAGAGGAAATGTCCTGATTTCTTGGACGGGCTGACAGCCCGCCCAAACGGTATTTTATTTTTGTCGTTACTATAACACCCCCTACAATATAACTACTTCGCGGCTCGATTTTTCGGTTTGGAAAAGGATGAAAAACCTTGCCAGATAACCGAAAATCCTTGATATACGGGGCTTTTCCGGTTTGTCGTAATTATACCGTAAGGGCATACCTTTGCAACCATGGCACTGGGTAGCGGGATGGATGTGAAGACCCTCTCCTCGATGCTGGGCCATGTGTCGGCGGCCACTACACTGGACATCTACACCCACATCACCAATCCCATGCGGTCTGAGGCGGCGGCAAAGATCGACCAGAGGATCGCAAAGGTCGATCCCAAAGAGAAAGAGGTGGCCTCAGAGCGAGCACCGGAGACAGACCCGCAGTCATTCATCCCCTTCATTCCCTACAACGGCAAGATCCGAAAGGCCGGCACCGGCTGTATCACCCAGATCAGTGAACACTGCTGGGAGGGGCGCTACTCTCCGGTCTGGCCGGATGGCAAGAAGCACTCCCGCAATGTGTATGCTAAAACGCGGGAGGAATGTGAGGCACTCTTGCCTGGGCTGATCGAGCAGATGAAGGCGGAAATCAAAGCCATCAAGGAGAGCGGAAACCTGGAGGCTATCCCAGACGGGATCAGCGAGAAGAAGAAAGCCATCGCCGCCTATATGCGGGAGCATCCGGAAGTTACCAGCAAGAGCGCCATTGCTAAGGCAGTTGGGACAGACAGAAGCACGGTGCGAAAATACTATAATGAGATTTGAAATGAGGTGAGCCTGAAGTAAGATCAAGAGTTGTACCCCGGAAGATAAGGCAAAGAGTCTCTTGGTCTGGCTCCGGAGACTCTTTGTTCCATGTGAGCAGTTTATCATGAGGTGTCTATACGAGATTTGATTGATATCATTCAGGACATTTATAAAGGGGAACCAAATCTGTTAAAAGCGGTAGTCTGCCTTTAAAAACTATGGTATAATGACTAAAAACTACAAATTTAGTGGAGGTGGACTCCATGACACCAGAACAAAAAGCTCGTGAGGCAATCGATCAGCGGCTGATTCAAGCCGGGTGGATCTTGCAGGATATGCGCCAACTCAATCCAATGGCAGGCCCAGGTGTTGCAGTGCGGGAATTTCCCACCAGCACTGGGCCGGTGGACTATGCCCTTTTTGTGGATGGCATCCCGGTTGGCGTCGTGGAGGCCAAGGCGGACGAAAAGGGTGAGAACATCACCACTGTGGAAGGGCAGTCAAGCCGATATGCCGGAAGCACTTTTAAATGGGTCAAAGCGGGATACCGCATTCGGTTTGCCTATGAGGCCACTGGAAAGCTGACTCGTTTCACCGATTATAACGACCAGAAATATCGTTCCCGCCGCATCTTCAGTTTTCACCGTCCCGAAAGCCTTCGTGCCCTGCTAAAGTCTGAGGATACCATCCGCAACAACATGAAGCACTTCCCGCACTTCGACACCATGGGCTTCCGCAGTTGCCAGATCACAGCTATCGAAAGTCTGGAGCAGTCCTTTGCCCAAAATCGTCCCAGAGCGTTGATTCAGATGGCCACCGGCGCAGGCAAGACCTTTACAGCCATTACGGCGGTATATCGTCTGCTGAAATATGCCAAGATCAACCGAGTCCTTTTCCTGGTGGACACCAAGGGCCTGGGTGAACAGGCAGAACGGGAATTCCTGGCCTACCGCCCCAACGACGACAACCGTTCTTTTCCTGAAATCTATGGGGTGCGGCGGCTGAAAAGCTCTTACATCCCCCAGGATGTACAGGTGTGTATCAGCACCATCCAGCGGATGTACTCCATTCTGAAGGGGGAGGAACTGGATGAATCGGCGGAGGAGACTTCCTTCAATGAGCTGACCTCGGCAGACCGCCAGGCAGCCAAAGAAGTGGTCTACAACGAGAAGTACCCGCCGGAGTTTTTTGACTGCATCATCATCGACGAGTGTCACCGCTCCATCTACAATGTCTGGCAGCAGGTGCTGGATTACTTTGACGCCTTCCTCATCGGCCTCACTGCCACGCCGGACAAGCGTACCTTTGCATTTTTTAACGAGAATGTGGTCAGCGAATATTCCCGGGAGCAGGCCATCATCGACGGTGTCAATGTGGGTGAGGATATCTTTCTCATTGAGACCCAGGTGACCAAAAGCGGCGCCCACATCATGAAACAGGTCATCGAGTGCCGCAACCGGCTTTCGCGTGAAAAGCGATGGAAGCAGTTAGATGAGGATGTGGATTACCAGCCCACTCAGTTGGACCGGGACATTGTCAATCCCAGCCAGATCCGTATGGTGATCCGCACATTCCGGGACAACTTGTTTACCACGCTGTTCCCACGGCGTAAGGAAGTCCCTAAGACTCTGATTTTTGCCAAAACAGACAGCCACGCCGACGACATCATCCAGATTGTCCGGGAGGAATTCGGCGAGGGAAACGAGTTCTGTAAAAAGATTACCTACTCCGCCGAGAATCCGGAGGGTGTGCTCAGTGAGTTCCGCAATGGCTACAATCCCCGTATTGCGGTCACAGTGGACATGATTGCCACCGGCACCGATGTCAAACCCATCGAGTGCCTGATTTTCATGCGGGATGTACGCAGCAAGAACTATTTTGAGCAGATGAAGGGCCGGGGTACCCGTACCCTCAGCAAGGACAACCTGCAAAAGGTGACCCCCTCGGCCACCGAGAACAAGGACCACTTTATCATTGTGGATGCGGTGGGCGTTACCAAGTCCAAGAAGTCCGAGACCCGTACCTTGGAGCGCAAGCCCTCGGTCTCTTTGAAAGAGCTGATGATGACGGTAGCCCTGGGCGCTCGGGACGAGGACACCCTGACTTCCCTTGCCAACCGGGTGATTCGCCTCAACAGCCAGATGAGCTCCGGCGAGCGGAAGGAATTTGCCCAGGTGGTAGGCGTTCCGGCCAGTCAGCTGGCGGAAGATTTGCTTGATGCCTTTGACGAGGATATCCTCACCGCCCGAGCCCGGGAGCAGTTCCATACCCAGGAGCCTACGGAGGAGCAGCTGAAGTCGGTGCAGCGGGAGGCGGCGGCCCAAGCGGCCGCGCCCTTCTGCCGTCCGGAGGTACGGGACTTTATCGAGAATGTCCGCCGCAGCCATGAGCAAATCATCGACAATACCAATCCGGACACGCTGCTCTTTGCTGGGTTTGATGCCCAGAAGGAGGAAAACGCCGACCGGGTGATCCGGACCTTCCATGAGTTTATCGAGGAGAACAAGGACGAGATCATTGCCTTGCGTATTCTGTATAGCCAGACCTATCAGGACCGGCCCATGGCCATTGAGAAGCTGAAAGCCCTCTATGAGAAGCTGCGCAGCAAGGGCGTGACCATCGAGCGGCTGTGGGACTGCTATGCCATCAAGAAGCCGGAAAAGGTAAAGGGAACGGGGACGCTGCGCCAGCTGGCCGACCTGGTGTCCATCATCCGGTTTGAGATGGGAGAGGCGGAGGGTTTACAACCCTTCGCCGATAAGGTAAACTACAACTTCCAGCAGTGGACCTTCCGCCGCAACGCCGGTGCGGTACATTTCACCCCGGAACAGATGGAGTGGCTCCAGCTGGTGAAGGATCACATCGCCACCTCTCTGAGCATCCAACCGGATGACCTGGACCTGAGCCCCTTTGACCGCAAGGGCGGCCTTGGGCGGTTCTATGAGGTGTTCGGGGAGGAATATGAGGCTATTTTAATGGAAATGAATCGGAAATTGGTGGCGTAAATGGATAAGAAAACTGCATTGCCGTCGCACTGGGAAATTAAGAAAATGACAGAAGTTGTAACCTGGGGTTCCGGAGGAACACCAAAAGCGACGGAAAAGTCTTACTATGAAAACGGAACTATTCCTTGGCTGATTATCGGTGACTTAAACGATGGCATTGTCAATTCATCATTAAGTAAAATTACAGAATTAGGGCTGAAGAATAGCAGTGCCAAAATGATTCCGGTTGGAACATTATTAGTTGCTATGTATGGGAGTATTGGGAAATTAGGCATTACCGGGATAGAATGTTGTACGAATCAAGCCATTGCATTTGCAAAGGAATTGCATGGTGTAACAACAAAATATATGTTTTATTACATGTCCATGATCAAGCCAAAATTGATTTCCATGGGCAAGGGTGGCACACAAAAAAATATAAGCCAATCTGTACTAAAATCATTAGATGTTGTCGTTCCTCCAATCCCGGAACAGGAGTGCATTGTCTCCAAAATTGAGGAGCTATTTTCCAAGCTGGACGCCAGCGTGGCGGAACTGCAAACCGCAAAGGAAAAGCTGAAGGTCTACCGTCAGGCGGTGCTGAAAGAGGCGTTTGAGGGCAAGCTCTCCGAGCAATGGAGAGGGAGCCACAATATGTCCCCACAAGATGATTTTTTGAGTATCTGTAAGCAAAATCAATCTTTTAAAGATACATCTGGCGATGAAAATGAGATAGCACTCGACTTGCCGGCCACATGGTTAAAAGTGCGTATCGGTGATGTTTTTGATGTAGAGGTTGGAGCAACTCCTAAACGTTCAATCCCTGAATATTGGAACGGTGACATCAATTGGGTAAGTAGTGGTGAAGTACATTTCAATACAATTACCGAGACGAAAGAAAGAATTACTGAATCCGGATTGACTAACTCATCTACAAATTTGCACCCTGCTGGAACCGTTATGCTGGCTATGATAGGAGAAGGAAAAACGAGGGGCCAGGCAGCTATTTTGAATATCGTTGCAGCACATAACCAAAATACAGCAGCCATATTGGTATCTAAAACCCCTTGTGAGACTAAATATATCTATTATTTTCTCCTCCTAAACTACGAAAATACCAGGCGAGTTGGCTCTGGAAATAATCAAAAGGCATTGAATAAAGAGCGAGTTCGCGCATTGCGTTTTCCATTTACATCGTTCGAGGAGCAGAGAGTAATTGTTGAGAGCATAGAGTCTCGGTTATCTATCTGTGACAGCATTGAGCAAACCATTGGTACCTCCTTACAGCAGGCAGAGGCCCTGCGGCAGAGCATCTTGAAACAGGCCTTTGAGGGGAGAATCTAAATGTCTGAACAAACCACAACCATCATCTCCAAGGTCTGGGGGATGTGCGGGCCGCTGCGGGATGACGGCGTGTCCTACGGCGACTATCTGGAGCAACTCACCTACCTGATCTTTTTGAAAATGTCCGACGAGTACGCAAAGCCCCCTTACAAGCGCCAGACTGGCATCCCGGAGGGCTGCGGCTGGGCGGATATGAGTGATCTGAAGGGTGCAGAGCTGGAGGGGAAGTATAAATCCATCCTGGAGACTCTGGGTGAACAGGGCGGTACCCTGGGCAAGATCTTCAGGGGCGCTACCAACAAGATCAACAACGCCGCCATCCTGTACCGCATTGTCCAGATGATCGACAAAGAAAAATGGGTGTCCATGTCCACCGACGTGAAGGGCGAGATCTATGAGGGCCTGCTGCAAAAGAACGCCGAGGACGTGAAAAGCGGCGCGGGCCAGTATTTTACTCCCCGCCCGCTGATCCAGGCCATGGTGGAGTGTATCCGCCCAGAGCCCATGAAGACCGTGGCTGATCCCTGCTGCGGCAGCGGCGGCTTTTTGCTGGCAGCCCAGAGCTATCTGGCTGACCCGAAGCACTACAACCTGGACCGGGAGAAAAAGGAGTTCTTGAAGAAAGAGGCCTTCCGGGGCTGGGAGATCGTGCCCACCACCTTCAAGATGAGCCTGATGAATCTATACCTCCACAATATCGGCGACCTCTATGGTCAGGTGCCCATTACCCTTGGGGACGCCCTGCTCACAGATCCCGGCGAGCGGTTCGACTATGTGCTCACCAACCCGCCATTTGGCAAAAAGTCCGCCCTTACCTTCACCAACGAGGAGGGAGAGCAGGAGGAAGAGGATCTGGTCTACAACCGGCAGGACTTCTGGACCACCAGCTCCAACAAGCAGCTCAACTTCCTCCAGCACATCAATACTCTGCTGAAAGCCACCGGTAAGGCGGCAGTGGTGGTGCCGGACAATGTGCTCTTTGAGGGTGGAGCCGGCGAGACCATCCGCAAGAAGCTACTGGAGACCTGTGACTTCCATACCATTCTCCGTCTGCCCACGGGCATCTTCTATAAGCCCG
>ENA-OPSU01001054-OPSU01001054.1-human-gut-metagenome-genome-assembly--contig:-NODE-1054-length-10081-cov-3.170457_pt1 | contig 10081 bp, 8 predicted proteins | sample MGYA00241811_ERZ501913 | MGnify/ENA primary metagenome ERZ501913 (study PRJEB25962, sample SAMEA2042113) | human gut metagenome | biome: human gut; feature: human-associated habitat; material: faeces...
GGGGATAAAACAGCTGATGAGCGGTGGTGGTGTTATCCTGATCGGAACACAGCTGATCCCGCTTCTGAGTGGATTATTTGGTTAAGAGAAAGGAGTAGAGATCCATGTTCAGTCAGATTTTTGATGCGATTGAGGAATGGATGAGGGAACTCTTAACCGGGATGATCACTTCCAACCTGGACACGATGTTTACTGATGTCAATCAAAAGACCGGTGAGATTGCCACCCAGGTTGGACAGACCCCGCAAGGGTGGAATGGCAGCATATTCAGTATGATTCGGAACTTATCGGATTCCGTGATCATGCCGATCGCAGGTATTATTATCACACTCGTACTCTGCTACGAATTGATTTCTATGCTGACCGAGCGCAACAACATGCATGATATTGATACCTGGATGTTTTTCAAGTACTTCGTAAAAATGTGGATCGCTGTATATCTGGTGAGTAACACATTTACGATCACAATGGCGGTATTCGATGTGGGTCAGCACGTAGTTAATTCTGCGGCCGGTGTTATCACAGGAAGTACCGCCATTGATATTTCTTCGGCATTGACGGATCTTTCCACAACACTGGAAAGTATGGAAATCGGAGAACTTGTTGTATTGGCGCTGGAAACCCTTATCGCCGGCTTCTGTATGAAGATCTTGTCTGTACTGATCACAGTGATCATGTATGGACGTATGATAGAGATTTACCTATATACCTCAGTTGCGCCGATTCCATTCGCAACTATGAGCAACAGAGAATGGGGACAGATCGGCACAAATTATTTCAGAGGACTCTTTGCCCTGGCTTTCCAGGCATTTCTGATGATGGTATGCGTTGCAATCTATGCAGTGCTTGTTGCAGGTATCCAGTATTCAGATAATCTGAGTTCTTCATTATTTGGCGTTATGGCTTACACAGTAATCTTATGCTATAGCCTCTTTAAGACGGCATCCTTAAGTAAGTCGATATTTAACGCGCACTAAATTACAGGAAGGAGTGAAAATCATGGCATATGTCAGCGTACCGAAAGATTTAACGAAGGTAAAGAATAAAGTAGCATTTAACCTGACCAAAAGACAGCTGATCTGTATCGGGATAGGTGCTGCAATGGGAATTCCAAGCTATTTCCTCTTGCGTAATGTGATGGGAAACAGTAATGCGGCAACGGTCATGGTGCTTTTGATGTTACCGGCATTTTTATTTGCCATGTACGAAAAAGACGGGATGCACCTGGAAGATGTTCTGATGCATATGATCCGGGTGAAGTTTCTTCGTCCACCCGTCAGAAAATATGAAACTGAAAACTATTATGAAACAGATCCGGAACAGATCAGACAGTCTCCGGATGCAGGAAAACCGAAAGGAGGAAAAACGGTTGCGAAAAAAGAAAAATAAGAAAACTGTCGCAGATACCGGGTACAAAAAAGTAGACAGAAAAGAGAAAAAGAAAAAAGAAAAGCAGGAAGAAAAACGCAGGCAGAAAAAACTGTCCGTCCAGCAGTCAATCGCTTATAAGGAAATGGGAAAAGATGGGATCTGTAGGGTACAGGGAAAAACGTATTCTAAGTGTATTCGCTTCTATGATATCAACTACCAGCTGGCTCAGAACGAGGACAAAAATGCGATCTTTGAAAACTGGTGCGATTTCCTCAATTACTTTGATGCCAGTATCCATTTTCAGCTAAGTTTTATCAATCATAAAAGCAGCATGAAAGAATTTGAACAGGTCATCCGGATCCGTCCTCAGGATGATGCTTTTGACGATGTTCGTATGGAATATGCCAAGATGTTGAAACAGCAGCTGGCAAAAGGAAACAACGGTCTGGTGAAGTCAAAATATATCACCTTTTCCATCGAAGCGGATAATATCCGGGAAGCAAAGCCAAAGCTGGAACGTATTGAATCAGATATCCTGAACAACTTCAAGATCCTTGGAGTTCCGGCATATCCGCTGAATGGCGTGGAACGTCTGCAGATACTGTATGAGACATTCAATCCGGATGTGATGACAGATTTTCAGTTTGACTATGGATCCATGATCCGGACAGGACTCAATACAAAGGATTATGTGGCACCGACCAGTTTTGTATTCCGAGACAGAAATACGTTCCAGATGGGAAATACTATCGGGGCTGTCTCTTATCTGCAGATCCTGGCACCGGAGCTTACGGATAAGATGCTGGCAGAATTTCTGGATATCGATAAGAACCTGATCGTCAACCTGCATGTCCAGTCTGTGGATCAGATGAAGGCAATCAAGCTGGTAAAAAGCAAAGTGACGGATATCAACCGTATGAAAATCGAAGAACAGAAAAAAGCAGTCCGGGCCGGATACGATATGGATATCATTCCATCGGATCTGAACACGTATGGCGGAGAAGCTAAGCGTCTGTTAGAAGACCTGCAGTCACGAAATGAGCGTATGTTCCTTGTAACAGCGCTCTTTTTAAATACAGCAAAGACCAAACAGGCACTGGACAATGCCATCTTCCAGACTGCCGGAATTGCACAGAAATACAACTGTGTACTGAAACGTCTGGACTATCAGCAGGAAGAAGGACTGATGAGCAGTGTTCCGCTGGGAGTCAATCATATCCCCATCAAACGTGCACTGACCACGACCAGCACTGCTATCTTCGTACCGTTTACCACTCAGGAACTTTTTATGGCAGGAGAATCCCTGTATTACGGATTAAATGCACTCAGCAACAACATGATTATGGTGGATCGTAAAAAGCTGAAAAACCCGAATGGACTAATCCTTGGTACACCTGGATCCGGTAAATCCTTTGCTGCAAAAAGAGAAATCACCAACGCTTTCTTTGTCACGAAGGATGACATTATCATCGGAGATCCGGAGGGTGAGTATTATCCACTGGTCCATGCACTTGGCGGACAGGTCGTACACATTTCACCGACCAGTAAGGATTATATCAATCCGATGGATATCAATATGGATTATTCCGATGATGACAATCCACTTGGAATGAAATCCGATTTTGTCCTGTCTTTATGCGAGCTGATCATGGGAAGCAGGGATGGAATTGAAGCAGAGGAAAAATCAGTGATCGACCGCTGTCTTCCACTGGTGTATCAGAAGTACTTTGCAGATCCAAAACCGGAAAATATGCCGGTTCTCGGTGACCTGTATGACTGTCTTAGAAAGCAGAAAGAACCGCAGGCCCAGAGAATTGCAACAGCGTTGGAAATCTATGTAAATGGATCACTGAAAGTATTTAACCATAGAACCAATGTGGAATTGAATAACCGTATTGTCTGCTTTGATATCAAAGAACTTGGAAAGCAGCTGAAGAAAATCGGAATGCTCATCGTCCAGGATCAGGTATGGAACAGAGTTACGATCAACCGCGGCATCAAAGCCACCCGCTACTATATGGACGAGTTCCATCTGCTTTTGAAAGAAGAGCAGACAGCGGCTTACAGCGTGGAAATCTGGAAGCGATTCCGTAAATGGGGTGGTATTCCAAGTGGTATCACCCAGAATATCAAAGATCTTCTTGCCAGCAGGGAAATTGAAAATATCTTTGAGAACAGTGATTTTATCCTGATGCTGAACCAGGCGGCAGGTGACAGACAGATCCTCGCAAAACAGCTGAATATTTCCCCATATCAGTTGTCTTATGTGACGAATTCCGGGGAAGGAGAAGGACTTCTTTTCTATGGAACAACAATTATTCCATTTAAGGACAAGTTCGATAAGAACTTGAAGCTGTACAGTTTGATGACTACAAAACCGGAAGAAGTTGAAAAACGAGAGAAAGAAATGGAGGCGGAAAAGCATGAAGGAAATCGATAAGATCCGAATCAGGCAGTGGAACCAGGATAATCCTTACATTCAGATGAAAAATCTGGAAAATGCACAGCCTGGATACCGTGTTCATACAGTCAATGATGATCATCATCTGTATGAACTTCCGCTGGAAACACAGAACATTATCCTTGACTGGGTATTCTGGAATTTTTATCCGGCACAGAAAATCTATCCGCATCTTACCAGTGATGATCTGAAAGAAGTTTTGTATAAACGTACCCAGATCCATCTGCACAACAATCAGTTCAAGGAGGCTATGCTGATCAATGGTTTCTGGCCGAGAGATCCGAGTGAATTGAACTGGGTATTTCATATCCAGGCGAGCTCTCCAGCAATCAGGACACAGGCAGATGGTTATCCTGGTATCCCGATTATAGGACGCCAGGAACTGAATGAGTACAGAAAGAAAAGTTGTGCCAGGAGGTGATGACCTATAGCCGGAAAAGAATTTAAAGGCAAAGATAAAAAGGTCGCAAAGATGACCAGGGATGGTCTGACAGAAGAAAATCTTCGTGATGGTAGTGTAAAAGATATCAGTCACAGGAGTCGAGGACGACCGGAAAATAAGGAAGAATTTGTTCCTGAACGGGAACGGAAAAAGGCTGAGAATGAAGATTCAAAATCAGGAAAAGGAAAACGACTGCAGATGGAAAAAATCCGTAAATCTTCTGTCCGGCAGGAAGCTGTTGAGGATACAGTTGAAATCACACCGGTAGAAAAAGTATCCGGATATCGAAAGAAACTGCATCGTTATGAAAAAATCCCGGATGATAATAATCTGAACAGCCAAAAGAAATCCATTCGGAAGAAACAGTTGCAAAAACAGATGACCAAAGAACAGGCAAAAGCCGGAAGATTATCTTTTGATGATGAAGGAAATCAGATGGTGAAAGGTGCTGGCATGAAACCGGGAGGGACAGCCGGGAAATACATTGCTACACAAGCTGTTATATCTGGCATGAAAGCAGTCACTTCCGAAGAGGAAGAAACAGATGAAAATGCAGGTGTGGAAAGTGCCAGACTTGCAGAGCGTGAAACAGAAGCTGCGTTACGTGGCCTACGTCATGCTCAGATCCGCAGCAAACGAACGGATGTGAAAACCCATCGCAGAGGTTATCGTGAGGCTACTGTAGAAAAGAAACTGAAATTTGGTTCTGCAGAAAGTATGGAAGGAGTCAAACATGCAGAATCGGTAAAGAACGCTGAGCAAAAGAGATATTTCTATAACCGCTTCTTTCAGAAAAAACGATATAAGGATGCATACCGGGCAGCCAGAGCCGGAAAATCCGCTGGCAGTCTAGGTGGAGCGACAACCATTGCCGGTGTCGAGAACATGACGGTAAAAGCAAAGATTGCCTTGAAAGAGATTATAAAGCGTAATCGTGCCATGTTCGCAGGCATCGGTATTTTTGCGCTTCTTTTTCTTGTCATAGCAGTATCTTTGGGGAGCTGCAGTGCTTCTATCGAGGGTGCTGGATCTGTGATCGGTATTACAACGTATCCAAGTTCAGACGAGGATATCTATGCTGCCGAAAACAGATATGCTGCTTTGGAAAGTGCCTTGAACCAGCAGATTAATGAGATGGAACGAAGACATCCGAATTATGACGAGTATCAGTACAACATTGCTGAGATTGGTCATAATCCATACCATCTTATCTCGTATCTTACTGCAAAATATGGGGACTGGACGTACTCAGATGTTGAAAACGAGCTGCAATCTCTTTTTGAAGCACAATATCATCTGAATACAGAAGGTCGAACAGAAACGGTGACAGAAACTAGAAATGTTCGCGTTGGAGAATCATTGGGACAGGTAGTGACAAGCGGATATTGTAATTGTCCAATCTGCTGTGGTATTTGGAGTGGAGGACCAACTGCCAGTGGAGCATATCCAACTGCCAATCATACCTTAGCGGTAGATGCTTCCAATCCGTTTGTACCAATGGGAACAAAGGTAGTTATGAATGGTGTCGAATATACTGTAGAAGATACCGGAGCTTTCGCAAGATACGGTGTACAGTTTGATGTCTATTATGACAGTCATGCGGCAGCATCTGCACATGGACATCAAACATGGGAATGTTATCTGGCAGATGATAATGGAAGCAATGAAGTGGAAGTGACCAGGACAAGAGATGTAGATGTGCTGAATGTCACCTTAAATAGTGGAAACCTGATGTCAATCTGTCAGGAAAGGCTGGGATTTTTCCAGAAAGAACTGTTCAGTGCCTACAACGATACAAAAGGCAACTTGCAGATGTTTGCAACACCGGTTGATTTTAACTGGTATTCCAGTGTGACCAGCTATTATGGATACAGGATTCATCCAATATCAGGAGCAAATCAGCTTCATAATGGTATGGATATCGGAGCACCGGAAGGGACAAAAGTAATGGCAGGGCTGACCGGAACGGTTACAACTTCTGCTTATAATGACAGCTATGGAAATTACGTCATTATCAAAGACAGCAAAGGTTATGAGCTTCGCTATGCACACCTTAGCAGCCGGAGCGTATCTGCAGGAGCATCTGTTAGCAAAGGTGATGAAATTGGTCTGGTAGGAAACACTGGAAATTCGACAGGAAGCCATCTTCATATTGAACTGTTAAAAAATGGAGAACGGTTGAACCCGATCTTTTATCTGGAAACAGGAGAAGGTTCCAGTTTTGGTGGCAATGAATACACCAGTGAAGCGGCACAGCGATTACTAGAAGAAGCGGCAAAATATCTCGGAACACCGTATGTGTGGGGTGGATATTCCCCAAGTGGATTCGATTGTTCCGGATTTGTAAGCTACTGTCTGACAAACTCTGGTGTAAGGAATACAGGAAGATTAACGGCACAGGGATTGTATGACATTTGTACGCCGGTATCTCAGTCAGAAGCACAGCCAGGAGATCTGATCTTCTTTACAGGTACTTACGATGCAGGAGTTCCGGTAACGCATATCGGAATCTATGTAGGCAATGGTCAGATGATCCATTGTGGACATCCGGTGCAGTATACGTCCATCAATTCCCCATACTGGCAGAGCCATTTCTATGGATTTGGACGATGGTAAGAAAAAAGGGCGGCTGCATCAGCCGTCCGGAAAGGAGAAGCGATGAAAAGTCTTGAAAAAGCAACGGCAGATTATGAGAAAGCCAAAGAGAAAATGGAAGCTTCCAAAGCCAGATATGAAGCAGATTTAAAGCGGTTCAAGGCTGCGGAGATTGCAAAAACAGAAGCGGAAAATCTGGAAATTGTAAAAATTATCCGTGCAATGGATATGAGCATTCCAGAGCTGGAAGCTTTCAAAAAGAGAATGAAAAATGAACTGCCCGGCAGGGTAGAAATACAGAAGGAGGAAACAAAAGCCGATGATGAATCTGGAAAAAATGAAACAGAAGAAGAGAACAATTACTAAAAGCAGGGTAAAAAAGAGCTTGCTTGCAGCAACGACATTTCTTTGCCTGACAACACCTTTGCTCCAGACACAGACTGCTTATGCAGCTGAGAATACCACGCCTGCAATCACGATTGAGAAACCGGATGGCTGGAAACAGGGAGAAACAACCATTGCTGTTACGGTAGATGCCAGCCATATGCCGGAAGGTTTCTCAATAGCAAAGATTGAAGCAAAAGCAGGAAAAGATGGAAGCTGGCAGGATGTAACCGGAAGTGGAAGTATCACGATCACTGGAAATCAGACAGTGTATGTGCGTGTTACAGATGGTGAGGGGAAGGTCTATGAGCAGAATCGCTCTATTAAGTGTTATGACACGGAAAAGCCTACACTCTCTGCTTCCCTGACAGATGGTGTGCTGACGATTCAGGGGAATGATGCAGTATCAGGGATTACTGCAGTAACAGTCAATGGCACCACTTATACAGACTTGAAGGATGGAATGCTGAGAGTGCAATTGACACAGAAAGATTTTACTACAAAACAGATTGAGATTACGGTAACAGACGGTGCCGGAAATACGTCTGAAAAGTATGTGTTACAGAATCCTTATTATGAATGGGCAAAGAAGCAGGCAGAGAAACAGAAAACTTCCAGTGACAGTAATGGTGCAATGGCAACCACGACCAGTGCAGATGCAACTGGGACTGAGAAAACAACGACTTCACCACTTCCGCAGGATGCACAGGCTTCTGAGCCGACAGATGCAAAAGGAACCGTGGATGATCGGACAGTGACAGGTATTGAGGAACAGCTTAATAAAGAAGGCGAGACAGCAGATTCTGTTACCAAAACAGCTACGGAAGGCACAAAAGAGTTTTATACCATTTCAACTAAGAGTGGTAAGATTTTCTATCTGATTATTGACAATTCAAAATCTCAGGATAATGTGTATTTTCTTACAGAAGTCAGTGAAAAAGATCTGATGAACTTTACACTTTCTGATTCGGTGACACTTCCGGAAGTAGATACGGTTTATGCAGAACCAGAGAAAAAAGCAGAGGAAGAAAAGCCGGAAACGACAGAGTCAGCCGAGAAAGATAAGGTAGAGGATGATATTCAGATGCCTGAAGATAAAAGTCCATTTGGAACGTATCTTTTGATTGCACTGGTTGCAGTCGGAGCTGCGGCAGGAGGATATTACTTCAAAGTCTATAAACCAAAGCATGAATATGATGACGAGGATGAGATGGAAGAGGATGAAGATGAATCCGAAGATTCAGAGTCTGAAAAGCGGGAAGTAGACGATGCAGATGAGCAGGAAGAAAGTACAGAACCGGAAATCCTGAGAGATGAAGATTTTGACGATAATGTGCTGGAAGATGAAGAAGAGGAGGAAGGGCGATGATTGAGTGCGGAATAAGAAATATCAGATTATATACGCTGATCCGCCTTGGCAGTATAACAGGAAGGCGGGGCAGGGAATTGCCGCAGACCATTACCCGACCATGAGTTTGCAGGAAATCTGTGATCTTCCAGTTGGAAAATTAGCGGATAAAGATTGTGTTTTATTTCTCTGGGTCACTTTTCCACAGCTGAGAGAAGGATTAAGTGTGATTCAAGCATGGGGATTTCAATACAAGACAGTAGCGTTCGTGTGGGTAAAGAAGAATAAAAAGGCAGATACTTTGTTTCTTGGTCTGGGACACTGGACAAGGAGCAATGCTGAAATTTGTTTGCTTGCAACGAAAGGGTCTGTTCATAGGAAATCAGCATATGTTCGACAGATTATTTTATCACACATTGAAAGACACAGTAAAAAACCAGATGTGGCAAGAGATAGAATTGTTGAGCTTATTGGTGATGTACCGAGAATAGAATTATTTGCACGACAGACAACACCTGGGTGGGATGTCTGGGGAAATGAAATACAGTCAGATATAGAAATGAAAAGTGAGGAAGAAATAGAATGAAAGCATTAGTGATTGCAGAAAAGCCATCGGTTGCGATGGCACTGGCTTCCGTGCTTGGAGCCAGAACAAGAAAAGATGGCTACGTGGAGGGAAACGGTTATATCGTTTCCTGGTGCGTAGGACATCTGGTGGGATTATGCGATGCATCGGAATACGATGAAAAATATAAAAAATGGAGATATGAAGATCTGCCGATTGTGCCGGAATGTTGGAAACACAAGATTTTGGAGGGTACAAAGAAGCAGTTTGGAATCTTAAAGAAACTGATGAGAGATTCCGAAGTGAATGAAGTAATCTGTGCAACTGATGCAGGACGTGAAGGTGAGTTAATCTTTCGTTTGGTGTATGAGCAGGCAGGATGCAAAAAGCCGATGAAGCGGTTCTGGATTTCTTCCATGGAAGAACAGGCAATTAAAGATGGATTTGCGTCATTAAAAGACGGTTCGTGTTATGACAGTCTCTATCAGTCAGCACTTTGCAGGGCAAAGGCAGACTGGCTGGTGGGAATCAATGCGAGCCGTCTTTTTTCTGTTCTGTATAACCAGAATCTGAAAGTTGGAAGAGTACAGACACCAACACTTGCCATGATCGTGGATCGAAATCAGAAGATCAAGGAATTTACCAAAGAGAAATATTATATGGCTCATATCAAATTTGACGATATGGATGCGGTCACAGAGAATTTTCAGAAAAAAGAAGATGCAGATAAAGTGGCTGCAGAGTGTCAGGAGCGCATGTGCGAAGTGGAGAAGGATGATGTGAAAGAGAAAACGGTCCGTCCTCCGAAGCTTTATGATTTGACCACTCTGCAGAGGGAAGCAAACAGAATGTTTGGCTATACCGCACAGCAGACATTGGATGCCGTGCAGGAGATGTATGAGCAGAAGCTTGTCA
>ENA-OPSU01001059-OPSU01001059.1-human-gut-metagenome-genome-assembly--contig:-NODE-1059-length-10030-cov-2.147970_pt1 | contig 10030 bp, 9 predicted proteins | sample MGYA00241811_ERZ501913 | MGnify/ENA primary metagenome ERZ501913 (study PRJEB25962, sample SAMEA2042113) | human gut metagenome | biome: human gut; feature: human-associated habitat; material: faeces...
CTAAAACAAGAACAATATGGCATTAGTAAACGAACATTTTTTGACTGCTGCGGATCGCCCAGGCAGCGGACGCGCCGGTGGTCATCGTCCACCTCACCAACCGGGAGGCCCTGCTGGAGGTGGACCACGCCCGGAAGCGGGGCCAGACCGTGTATGTGGAGACCTGTCCCCAGTACCTGCTGCTGGACGAGAGCGTGTATTTCAACGAGGACTACTCCGCCGCTGCCCGGTATGTGTGCGCGCCGCCCCTGCGGGACAAGGCCGAGCAGGAGCACCTGTGGAAGGGCCTGCGGCGGGGCGCTATCCAGACCGTGTCCACAGACCACTGCTCCTTCACCCTGGCCCAGAAGGACATGGGCCGGGAGGACTTCACCAAAATCCCAGGCGGCCTGCCCGGCGTGGAGACCCGGGGCGAGCTGCTGTACTCCTACGGCGTGGCCAAGCGGAAGATCAGCGCCGCCCAGATGTGCCGGGTGCTCAGCGAGAATCCCGCCCGGCTGTATGGTCTCTATCCCCGGAAGGGCGTGCTGCGGCCCGGCAGCGACGCGGACATCGTGGTCTACGACCCCGGCGCCAGCCATGTGATCCGAGCGGAGGACTGCGTGGCCAATGTGGACTACAACCCCTATGAAGGCTTCGTCACCGCCGGCGGCATCCGGCAGGTGTGGCTGCGGGGGCAGCTCTCCGTGGAAAACGGAAAGGTCCTGGTGGAGGCGCCGGCGGGCAAGTATATGGCCCGGGGCAAGAACTCCCTGTGAGCATTCGTCCATGAATCTCGTCATCATCGGGCGCTTCCCTGCGGCCACAGACACGCAGATCAGGGCATTCCTTCCCGCTGACCGGGAGGTTTTTATCACCGAATCGGATCTGTCCGGCCCCTTTTTGCAGAGTGCGGATGCGCTCATCCCGGAACACATCCCGATTCCCTCTTTTGGGGACAAGGCTCTGAAGCTGCGGATGATTCAAACCGGGGCCGGGTATGGCGAAGATAGAGCCGTCTGCTTTTCTGGTCAACATGGCCAAGAGGGATCGTTCACGAAGAGGTCCTGATCGAGGCTTTAAGCGACCATCAGATCGCCGGCGCTTGCCCGGATGTCTTTGAGGCAGAGCCATTTTCCCAAGCAAGCTGGCTGAGGGCGCTCCTCAACGTAATCCTCGCGCCGTACACAGCAGGGGATCCTGGCGGCGTGAAACTGCACGAAAAACAGGATTCCTTTTTCCCAGTAGCATCCGGCAGGCACGGAGCGGAGAAATGCCCGCCAACATGCTGAACCGGGACACCTGGAAGGCGTGGAGATAAGCCCCTTCTGCAGGTGGACAGCCCATAGACGTAAAAGAGCTGTGCGTTCAACTGAAAAACAGGCGTCTGCCTCATTTGGAATGAGGCGGACGCCTGTTCTGCTTTTCATGCGTTTCTGTTACTCTTCTGCCAGTCCCTCCCACTGGACATCCACGATGGTGCCGCCGGAGAACTCAATGTACTCACTCTTCAAAATATAATCCGTCTTGCCGATCCGGACCTCCTGGTCTCCCACCTTGGTGGTCATGACCTCGCCGGCAGGCGTCTCCGTGGTGGCGGTGAAGAGCAGCGTCACATGCTCCGGATCCTCGATCCACTGCCCATCGGGGCCCAGCACGTAGTAGGGCTCCATCTCCACGCTCTCAATCTGGCCGCCCACCAGAGCGCCGGAGGCCATCAGCGGAGAGGGCAGATGGGCCTGGCAGGTCTCGTACAGCTCCGTGGGCACACCCTCGCACTTAACCACATAGGTCACCTTCACCATGCCGCCGTCCTCGGCGGCGGTGCCGCCGCTGCTGCCCAGCAGCTTCCAGGCTCCAAAAGCCACCACCGCCACGATCAAAATCACGGCGATGATGTCGATGATGTTGAACTTTCCAACGCGTTTTGCTTTCTGTTCCATGGTCTCCTCCGTAAAAGGCGCGGACGCGCCTGTATTTGGCGTTTGTCGTCTGGACAATATCTGGTTCGTATTGTATAATATTTCTCGCGATTTCACAACCCCTATTTGCGGAAAGCGGAAAGAAAGGCATTCCATGAAGGTCATTCATCTCATCAGCGGCGGAGACTCCGGCGGCGCAAAAACCCATGTGCTGAGCCTGCTGCAACATCTGAATCAAACCATCACCGCCCAGCTGGTGTGCTTCCGGGACGGCCCCTTTGCCGAGGAGGCCCGCCAGATGGGCATTCCCACCATGATCTGCGGGGGCAACAACGTCTTCCGCACCCGGCGGAAGCTGGCGGCCTATATCCGGGAGGGCGGCTACGAGATCATCCACTGCCATGGCTCCCGGGCCAACATGATCGTCGCCAGGCTCCGCAAGGTCACGGGACTGCCGGTGGTGACCACCGTCCACAGCGACTACCGCCTGGACTACATGGGCCGCCCCCTCAGCCATCTGACCTTCGGCACCATCAACGCCCTGGCCCTGCGGCGGCTGGATTACCGGATCGGCGTGTCCGACGCCATGGTGGACCTGCTGATCTCCCGGGGCTTCCCGGCGGACCGGTTCTACACCATCTATAACGGCATCGACTTCACGCCCCCGCCCACCCAGGGGGACCGGCTGGAGTACCTGAGGAGCCTGGGCGCAGATGTGGACGAGAACTCTGTGGTGGTAGGCATCGCCGCCCGGATGAATCCGGTGAAGGACATGGCCACTCTGGTGCGGGGCTTCGCCGCGGGCCACGCCAAGTGCCCCCGACTGCGGCTGCTGATCGCCGGCGACGGGCCGGAGAAGGACAAGCTCACCGCCTTGGCGGCAGAGCTGGGCGTAGAGCGGCAGGTGTGCTTCGCCGGATGGATCTCCGGCGGCATGGACCGGTTTTACAGCGCCCTGGACATCAACGCCCTCACCAGCCTGTCCGAGACCTTCCCCTATGCCCTGACGGAGGGGGCCCGGTTCCATCTGGCTACCGTCTCCACCGCCGTGGGAGGCATCCCCTATCTCATCGACCAGGACGTGAACGGCTATCTCTTCCAGCCCGGCGACTGGCAAGCCCTGGGCAACGATCTGGCCGCCCTGGGCAATGACGATGAATTGCGCCGCCGCTTGGGGGAAAAGCTCTATGAAAAGGCGTCCACCCAGTTCTCTATTCAGAAGACCGTGTCCACCCAGCTGCAGATATACGCCTCCATCCTCCGCCGCCACCGGCGGCGCTCCTCCGCCCGGGACGGCGTGGTGATCTGCGGCGCCTACGGCCGGGGCAACGCAGGTGATGACGCCATTCTGGAGGCCATCCTCCAGGAGATGCGCTCCATCGACCCGGACATGCCCATCACCGTGCTCAGCAAGGATCCCAGGAGCACCCGGCTCACCTACCGGGTGCGGGCGGTGCACCGTTCCAACTTCCTGGCCTGGCACGCCGCCATGTGGAACAGCCGCCTGTACATCAACGGCGGCGGCAGCCTGATCCAGGACGTGACCTCCCGCCGCTCCCTGTGGTTCTATCTGGCCAATATCCGGGCGGCAAAGCGGGCAGGCAACCGGGTACAGATGTACGGCTGCGGCATCGGCCCCGTCACCCGGGAGAGCCACCGGAGTCTGGCCGCGAAGATCATCAACAAATATGTGGATGTCATCACCCTGCGGGAGCCGGACTCTTTGGAAGAACTGCGGGCCATGGGGGTGACGGAGCCGGAGGTCCTGTTGACTGCGGACCCGGCGCTGATCCTGCAGAAGGCCCCGGACGACGAGACCGACAGCGTGCTGCTGCGCGCCGGTATCCCGCCCCACGGCAATTACCTCTGCTTTGCCCTGCGGCGGTGGAAGGGGTTTGAAGAGAAGGCCCCCCTCTTCGGCGCGGCGGCGGAATACGCCTACCGCACCTATGGTCTGACGCCGGTGTTCGTGGCGGTGGAAAAGCATCTGGACCCCGGTGCGGGCCAGCTGGCCGCCCGCGGGCTGACGATCCCCCACTATTTCCTGGACGATGCCGGCGGCGCCGGGACCATCATCGGCGCCCTCAGCCGGATGCAGGCGGTGGTGTCCATGCGGCTCCACGCGCTGATCTTCGCCGCCGGGCAGGGGATCCCCCTGGCGGGCGTTGTCTACGACCCCAAGGTCTCCGCCTTCCTGCGGTATATCGGACAGGAGCAGTTCGTGGATCTGGCAGAGCTGACCGGGCAGAATCTCTGCGCCATGATGGACCAGTGCGTAGCCCAGGCGGCCCACCCGGAGGCCCAGGCCGCCGCCGTGCGGAACCTGCAGGCCATGGAGCAGAAGAATGTGGAGGTGGCCCGCCGCCTGCTGAAGGGTTGACGGGGCCACCTGTTGGAGGAATCTATGAAAATTATGGTCTATGAGGCCCGCCCGGACGAACGGGCGGACCTGGAGAAGCAGGCGGCGCTCCACGGAGTGGAGCTGTCTGTCACAGACGCGGTGCCCACACTGGAGAACGCCTCTCTGGCCGCCGGCTGCATCGGCGTGTCCATCCTGGGCCAGGGGTGCATCGACGCGGCCCTGCTGGATGCCTATCACGCCCTCGGCATCCGGTATCTCTCCACCCGCACCATCGGATATGACCACATTGACCTGGACCACGCCCGATCCATCGGCCTGCGGGTGTGCAGCGCCAGCTATGCCCCCAACGGCGTGGCCGACTTCACCGTCATGATGATCCTCATGTGCCTGCGGCATTACAAGCAGGCTCTGTGGCGGGGGCAGGTCAACGACTTCTCTCTCACCGGCCTCCAGGGCCGCGAGATGAAGGATCTGACCATCGGCATCATCGGCACCGGCCGGATCGGCGCCCAGGTTGCCCGAAATCTCTCCGGCTTCGGCTGCCGGATTCTGGCCTATGACCTGCGGCGCAATCCGGCAGTGGAACCCCAGGTCACCTATGTGGACTTCGACACCCTTCTGGCCCAGTCGGATGTCATCACCCTCCACATGCCTCTGCTGGACTCCAACCGCCACATCATCAACCGGGAATCCATCGCCAAAATGCGGGACGGCGTGGTAATCGTCAACTGTTCCCGCGGCGAGCTGGCGGATATCGAGGCCCTGATTGAGGGGATCGAGACGGGAAAAATCGGCGCCCTGGGTATGGACACCGTGGAGGGGGACGAGGGCATCATCCACGCCGACCACCGGGTCGACATTCTGCCCAATCGGAACTGGTTCTATCTCCACCAGTTCCGCAATGTCATCATGACCCAGCACATGGCCTTTTACACCGATGCCGCCGTGTCCAGCATGGTGGACTGCGGCATCGGCGGCATCTGTCAGATGGCCGCAGGCGAGTCCTGTCCCACTGAGCTGACAGGCCCGGTACAGTAAGCCGCTACCTCCCGCCGCGGGTCCGGCGGCGCTGGACGGAGATCGTCTCCAGCGTCTCTCCCAGCTGAACCAGCAGCGCCGCTGTCAGCTCCAGGTCCTCGTCGTTCAGCCGGGCAGCCAGAGAGACCGCCAGGGTGTTGACAGCGGTGGTCAGGGCCAGCGGATCACAGGAAAGTTCCATCATCGCATCACCGCTCTCATTCTATGCCTGAGCGGAGCCATTCATCCTGCTCCGCCGGTGTGAACACATTTTAGAAAGGGACGGCCGCCCTGTGAGCGGCCGTCCCTTTTTCCAAAATGCACGTGCTCAATCCCTCTCCGTCTCTTCCCCGCCTCCCTGCTGGAAGGGGGGCACCGGCTCACCGGCGTGATAGGCGTTGGTGCGGACATTGATATACTGGGCCTTCAGCTTGGAGTAGACGATGGTCTGGCTGGAGTACAGCCCATTGTAGCCGGAGAGCATGTAGCTGATGCCGCAGATCAGGGCAAAATACAGCAGCCCACCATCCCCGAACAGCTCCACGGACAGGAAGATGGAGGCCAGCGGGCAGTTGGTGGCCCCGCAGAACACAGCGGCCAGCCCCAGCGCCGCGGCGAAGCCAGCCGGAATCCCCAGCAGCGGCCCCGCCACACAGCCGAAGGTGGCCCCCACGAAGAAGGAGGGCACCACCTCACCGCCCTTGAACCCTGCGGAGAGCGTCACCGCGGTGAACAGAATCTTCAGCAGAAACGCCTCCGGCCGGGCAGTGCCCTGCTCCACGGCGGCGGTAATGAGATCCATGCCCGCGCCGTTGTAATCCCGGGTCCCGCAGAGGTATGTCAGGGCAATGACCGCACCGCCACCGACAAGGACGCGGAGCCAGGCATTGGGCAGGCGCTTCTTCATCTGATGCTCCGCGAAGTGCAGGGTCCGGCACAGCAGAACGGACACCAGGGCGCAGCCTACGCCCAGCACCGCCACCCGCAGCAGCATCAGCTTCTCCAGCTCCGGCGCCGCCACAGAAAAGCGGGTGGGCGCCACCCCCAACTCCACAGAAATCCAGTAGGCCACCAGGGAGGCGGTCAGACATGGAATGAACGCCACGTGGTACACCACGCCGATGCTGATGACCACGATGGCGAACACCGTGGCGGTAAGGGGTGTGCCGAACAAGGCGGAGAAAAACGCCGCCATGCCTGCCATGGTGGCGGTGCGCAGGTCCCGGTCATCCAGATTGAAAAGGTTCCCCGCATGGCGGCCGATGGTGCCGCCCATCTGGAGAGCCGCGCCCTCCCGTCCGGCGCTGCCGCCGCACAGGTGGGTGAGAATTGTCCCCAGGAAGATGGCGGGCAGCAGCCAGATGGACAGGGGCTTTCCGTGGTGTACCGCGTCGATGATGTCGTTGGTACCCTGGCCCTCCGTCTTTGTCAGCTTGTAGAAGGCCACGATCACCCGCCGCCGGCAGACACCACAACAGCCAGGGATGTTGCTCCCGCAGCTCTGTGGCCCGCTCCACACCGATGTGGAACAGGGAGCCCACCACGCCGCAGCAGACGCCGGTGACCAGCGCCACCGCCAGCCACTTGGCCATGGCCTGGACGTAAAGGCCCACGCGGGTGTGGCCATGCTCCTTTTCCAATCCGTTCACTTCCCTTCCCCGCCGCCGAAGGGCGGGCCGTGCTTGCAATGGAAATATTATACGGCAGGCCGCCGTTCTTTGCAACAGGCATGGTGCGCCACGCGAAAAGGGCCGGTCCGAAAATCGGGCCGGCCCGTATTGTCAGGCAGACTCAATCACTTTGCAGCAGCCTTTTTCCTGCCCCACATCTTGTTGCCGTCCTTGTCCCATATACCAAAGCCGGAGAAGGCGCAGAGGATGGAGAAGATGGGTACAATGAAGATGAACCAGCAATACGGGATATACTCCGTGCCGCAGCCCAGTACCTCCATCACATACAGCGTGGCAACGCCCCAGGGGACGATGGGTGCACTCAGGGTCCCCGCATCCTCCAGCGTCCGGGAGAGGACCCTGCGGTGGATGCCCATGCGGTCGAAGGCGTCCTCGAAGGTCTGCTCGGTGACGATGATGGCCACGGTCTGGCCGCCGGCCGTGAGGAAGTTGACGATGTAGCAGTAGATCAGAGTGACGGTCACCAGGACGCCGCGGCTCTTGATGAACTTCAGCAGCACGTCCTTGGCCAGCACGTCCAGGATGCCGGTGGCGGTGATGATGCCGCCCATGACGCTGGCTACCATGAAGGTGATCAGCAGACCGGTCATGCTGGTAATGCCGCCGCGGTTGAGCATCGGGTCCACAATGTCCACGCCGGTAGACAGTGTGAAGCCGTTGGCCGCATAGTTCATCAGCTCCACAAAGTTCACTCCCTGAAATACCATGGCGAACACGATGCTGACCACCACAGTGAGGCCCATACCCAGCAGGGCCGGCAGCTTGAACACCGACACCAGCAGCACCAGGATGGCGGGCAGGATCAGGATGGGATTGAGGTTGAAGTGCTCCGCCAGGGTGTCGCAGATCAGGTTGGCGCGAGTCGTATCCATCTCGCCGCCGCTATGCATCAGGCCGGCGGCGGTAAACAGCACCAGCGCCACCAGTGCAGCGGGAATAGTGGTGTACATCATGGACCCGATGTGGTCATACAGGGGAACCCTGCTGACACCGGAGGCCAGGTTCGTGGTGTCGGACAGAGGGGACATCTTGTCGCCGAACCAGGCACCGCAGACCACCGCAGCAATGACCAGCGGTACCGGGATGGAAGTAGTGGAGGCCACGCCCACCAGGGCAATGCCCATGGTCGCCACGCTGCCGAAGGAGGTTCCGGTGAACTCCGCCGTCAGCCCGCTGAGGACGAAGGCCAGGGGCACCAGGATTTTCGGGGAGATCAGCTTCATGCCGTAGTACATCAGGGCCGGGACCGTGCCGCCGGCCATCCAGATGCCCACCAGCATGCCCACCATGATGACGATCAAAAATGTCGGGATGCAGTCGGACACCACTCGCAACAGCGTCCTTTCCACATCCGCCCAAGGGATATCCAGCAGGAGCGCGATTACCACGGCGATCAGGGCCGCGATGAACACGGACATAGTGGTGTCCACGCCCAGGTTGATGAGCGCCACCAGCACGGCCACGATCACCAGGAAGGAGATCACGGCGAAAGCCGGAGTTGGGGTCTTCCGCGTCTTGACTGTCTTTGTCTTATCCATTCTCGTTTCTCCCTTCTAGATTGTACGGCGGCGCGGGACCGCGCCCGCGGCGCCGCAGGAGTCCTCCGTTCAGCCCAGCAGCTCCCGGGTCAGGAATGCCAGAGCCGAGTCCATCCGGGCGGCCCGAAACGCACAGGATTTGAATCGGTGCTCCGCGCCATGGACCACCAGGAATTCCGCCCGGTCTCCATAGATCTCCTTGTACCGCTCCGAACAGTGGATGGAGGCCGTCACGTCCTCATCCCCGTGTACCAGATTCACGCGCTTGGTGAATTTGGCCGCCACGGCGTAAGGATCCAGCTCCAAGGCATCCTGATAGAAGCCCAGGCCCACCCGCAGGCCCTCGTAGTCTGCGTAGCCCTTCTCCTCGATGTCAGACACATCCACGCCGCAGAGCATCTTGTGCTTCATGTTGTAGACCACGTCCGGCGCCGGGCACCACAGGCTCAGGGCGCACACGTCCGCATCCCGCAGGCCCGCCACCATGGAGGCCACACATCCCCCCATGCTCAGGCCGTGGATCGCGATCCGGCTCTGGTCCACAAAGTCCAGACTCTTGACATAGTCCAAGATGGCAAGGCCGTCTTCCACCTCACTGGAGACAGTCATGTCCTCGAACCGCCCGTCGCTGTCGCCGCTGCCGGCAAAGTCGAACCGGACACTGGCGATCCCCCGCTCACACAGCCTGCGGGAGAGCTCCGTGTGGACGAAGTTGATCTCGTTCCGGTCGTCGCAGAAGCCGTGGAACAGGATCACAAAGGGTACTTTCCCCGGCCGCTGGTCTGGCACATGCAGCATCCCCCGTAGGGTCAGGCCGCGGCTCTCGCACTCCACATACCGTTCCATCTCTCTTCCTCCTTTCTCCGCAGGCACCGTTCCGCTGGCCGGCCCCCGCTTGGTTTCTGATCTATGCAAAGCCGCTCCGCGGCCTCACATCTCACTCAGGCCTCCTGCCGGAAGCAGCGCCCCTCCACCCGGGCGCCCAGGCGGCTGAACAGCTCGTTGGTAATGGTGCCGGCGTTCTCCGCCAGCTCCTCTGCGTAGATGACACAGTCCCCCTGGCGGCCGATGAACACCGCCTCGTCCCCCACCCGGACATCTTCAATGCCGGTGACGTCCAGCATCAGCTGGTCCATACAGATCCGGCCGATGCCCTGGGCGTACTGTCCCCGGACGATGGCCCGCAGCTTTCCGCCGCTGAGGCAGCGGGGGATGCCGTCGGCGTAGCCGATGGAGACGGAGGCCACCTTGGTGGGCCGCTCCGCCCGGAAGATCCGGCCGTAGCTCACCGTCTCCCCGGGTCCGATCTCCCGCACAGAGGTGATCCGGGCCTTCAGGGTCATGACCGGCATGGGCTGCAGGTCCTCCCGCAGGTAGTCCGCCGCGCTGCTCTTGACGCCAAACATCAAAATGCCCAGGCGGGCGTAGTCATAGGCGTACTCCGGGTAGTTCACCGCCGCATAGCTGCTCAGAAGGTGAACCGTCCCCAGCTCCACGCCCCGGGCCTGGAGGGACTCCACC
>ENA-OPSU01001060-OPSU01001060.1-human-gut-metagenome-genome-assembly--contig:-NODE-1060-length-10027-cov-2.492680_pt1 | contig 10027 bp, 10 predicted proteins | sample MGYA00241811_ERZ501913 | MGnify/ENA primary metagenome ERZ501913 (study PRJEB25962, sample SAMEA2042113) | human gut metagenome | biome: human gut; feature: human-associated habitat; material: faeces...
TCCCCCGTCTCGTTCTCGAACTGTTTCCGGATGAAGATGTCCTGTTTGTGCAGGGTCCTTTAACCGAAGAGCCGCCTCCAATCCGGCCTTATCATCCGGATTCATGATAGCCATCATCGCGCTCCGATCCAGCGTACCATCCGGATTAAATTTCACACCGCCTTTTGTATCAGGCACCTGTTTTATACAAACTACAATCTTCACTGCAAATCCTCCTTATTTTAAAATATTTCCGGAAATCACCATCAGCTGCACCTCTGATGTACCCTCATATATTTCGGTAATCTTGGCATCGCGCATCATCCTCTCCACATCATATTCGCGTATATATCCATAACCGCCGTGAAGCTGGACTGCTTTCTCAGTTACTTCCATGGCGGTTCTTGCTGCATACAGTTTCGCCATGGCTGCCTCCACACTGTAGGAATTCTGGGTTGCTTTTGCCATAGCGGCCTTATATACAAGCATTTTTGCAGCTTCAATTTTGGTTGCCATATCAGACAGCTGGAATTGTGTATTCTGGAACTGGCCTATGGTGCGGCCAAACTGTTTCCTCTCTTTGACATACTTTACCGTTGCATCAAAGGCTCCCTCTGCGATTCCAAGAGCCTGTGCAGCAATCCCGATACGTCCGCCGTCCAGTGTATGCATGGCGATGCCAAAGCCTTTTCCCTTTAATCCCAGCAGGTTTTCCTTGGGGATGCGGCAGTCATCGAAGATCAGTTCATAGGTAGCAGAGCCGCGGATTCCCATTTTCTTTTCCTTAGTGCCAAAGCTGAATCCCGGTGTCCCCTTTTCCACAATAAATGCAGATATCTCCTTTGACTTTCTTCCCCTCTTCTCAACGAATCCCGTCACTGCAATAATGATAAATACATCCGCTTCCCTGCCATTTGTTATGAAACATTTGGAACCGTTAAGTACCCACTCTTCTCCATCCAGGACCGCTTTTGTCTGCTGCCCCTGTGCGTCTGTTCCTGCTCCCGGCTCTGTCAGGCCAAACGCTCCCAGTTTCCGGCCGCCTGCCAGATCAGGAACGTACTTCTGTTTTTGCGCTTCCGTACCATAGGTAAGGATCGGGTCAATGCAGAGAGATGTATGGGCCGACAAAATTACGGAAGTGGTTGCGCATACCTTTGCCAATTCCTCCACACACATCACATATGATAATGGATCACATCCCTGTCCTCCGTATTCCTTTGGAACCGGTATGCCCATAAAGCCGTACTTTGCCATTTTTTTAACTGTTTCCCTGGGGAATTCTTCCCTCTCATCAACTTCCTGCGCCAATGGTTTTACCTCATTTTCAGCAAAACTTCTGTACAGAGACTGCGCGAGAAGATGTTTTTTTGATAAACTAAAATCCATGTCCTGCTCCTCCAACTTTTCTTTGTCTTTTTAATTTCTGTCACTTATTTCCTGTAATCATAAAAACCAATGCCCGTCTTCTGTCCCAGCTTGCCGCCGCGCACCATCTTCCTTAACAGAGGATGGGGACGGTATTTCGGATCTCCTGTCTCCGCCTGAAGCACTTCCATTATGGCCAGAACCACATCCAGTCCGATCAGATCACCTAAAGCCAGAGGCCCCATGGGATGATTTGCTCCCAGCTTCATTGCATTGTCAATCCCCTCTGCGCTGGCAACTCCCTCTGCATATATTCCGATCCCTTCGTTTACCATGGGGATCAGGATCCTGTTTACAACAAATCCCGCAGCTTCCTCCACCTGTACCGGAACCTTACCTATATCTTCCGCAATCTTTTTAATCGTAGCGATCATCTCTGCCGGTGTATTCAGTCCGGCGATCACTTCCACCAGCTTCATGACCGGTGCAGGATTAAAGAAATGCATTCCCGCTACCGGACGGTCAAGTCCTGCTCCGATTTCCGTGATTGACAGCGAAGATGTATTCGTTGCAAAGAGGCATTCTTTTTTACAAATATCCTGAAGTTCCCGAAAGGTCTGCTTCTTTATCTCCATGTTTTCCACAGCTGCCTCCACAACCAGATCACAGTCCGTGCAGATATCCTTGACGCCTGTGGTAATATGAGACAGGATCTCATCTGCGGATTCCTGCGTCATCTTACCCTTGGCAATCCTTTTTTCAAACCCTTTTGCGATCCTTTTCTTCCCGTTTGCAGCGAACTCTTCATTGATGTCGCACAGGCATATCTCATATCCTGCAGCCTGGGCAAATGCCTGGGCAATCCCTGAACCCATGGTTCCTGCGCCAATAATTCCAACTTTCATCGTGCACGCCTCCTTATATTATAAATAAATCAGATCGATCACTTTGATGTCATCTGTTAATGAAATGCTTCTCTTTCCTTTTCTCAAGAAATGCCCCCATTCCCTCCTTCTGGTCATGGGTTTCAAAACAGGTTCCAAACAGATGCTCCTCGATCACAAGGGCTTGATCCATATCCACCTGCAAGCCTTCGTTGATTGCCTTTTTACAGTTTCTCACCGCAATGGGAGCATTTCCGGCAATGCACTCCGCCATTTTTCTGGCAGCTCCCATCAGTTCCTCCTGGGGATATACGGCATTCACCAGTCCAATCCTGTATGCTTCCTCCGCCTTTATATTTTTGGCCATATAGATCATTTGCTTTGCCATTCCCGTGCCGACAGTCCTTGCCAGTCTCTGGGTACCGCCAAATCCGGGAGTGATGCCAAGGCCGGCTTCCGGCTGTCCAAAAACAGCCTGTTCCGAGCAGATACGTATATCACAGCTTAGAGCCAGTTCACAGCCTCCCCCCAAAGCAAATCCATTCACAGCTGCTATAACCGGAATGGGAAATGTCTCAAGGCGTCTGAATATATTATTACCCTCTCTTCCAAAGGCTTCTCCTTCCTCCTTTGTAAAGGTGCTCATCTCAGAAATATCAGCCCCTGCTACAAAGGCCCTATCCCCTGCACCTGTAAGGATCAATACCCGGACCGTATCCGTGTCCACCTGGCCGAGGACTTTATCAAGTTCTCTTAACACCTGGCTGTTGAGTGCATTTAAAGCCTTGGGACGGTTAATTGTAATAATTCCGATCTGCCCTTCCGCTTCATATATAACAAACTCCATACCATACCACCTCGATTTCGCTTTTTCTCCAATTTCAGAATTTTATTCCCTCTCCACAACCGTTGCGCAGCCCATGCCGCCGCCAATACATAAGGTTGCCAGCCCCCTCTTTACCCCTCTCTTTTCCATCTCATGAAGCAGGGTTACAAGGATACGGCATCCGGAAGCTCCCACCGGATGCCCCAGTGCAATGGCGCCTCCATTTACATTTACCTTTGTCATGTCAAAGCTAAGCTCACGGGCCACGGCCAGGGACTGGGCTGCAAAGGCTTCATTTGCTTCAATTAGATCAAAGGAATCCATAGACAGACCTGTTTTTTCCATCACCTTTTTAGTTGCGGCCACAGGGCCAACCCCCATGATCTCCGGTGCGACACCGGCCAGGGCTCCTGCCACCCAGACTGCCATAGGCTTTACCCCCAGCTCCTTCGCCTTTTCCTCACTCATCACAATAACCGCTGCCGCACCGTCATTAATACTGGAAGCATTGGCCGCTGTTACCATACCGTCCGGCTTAAAAGCAGGGCGAAGTCTTGCAATTCCTTCAGCCGTTGTTCCGGGACGGGGACCCTCATCCACATCAAAGACAATGGTTTCCTTCTTTTTCTTAATCTCCACCGGGACGATCTCATTCTTAAAGCGTCCTGCTTCCATGGCTGCGCAGGCTTTTTGCTGGCTGTCAGCCGCAAACCGGTCCAGCTCTTCCCTGGTCAGCCCCCATCTTTCCGCCACATTCTCAGCAGTGATACCCATATGGTAATCATAAAAGGCATCCCACAGGGCGTCATTCACCATGCTGTCAATGAGCTGCCCATTATTCATCCGGTAACCATATCTAGCATTTTTTAACAGATACGGTGCCATGGACATATTCTCTGTTCCTCCGGCCACCACAATGTCCGCATCCCCGCATTGGATCATCTGCGCCGCCAGGTTCACACTGTCCAGGCCGGAACCGCATACCACATTGATGGTAACAGCCGGTGTTTCAACCGGAAGTCCGGCTTTTAAGGAAGCCTGCCTCGCTACATTCTGGCCCAGACCGGCCTGTAGGACACATCCCATGTATACAAAGTCAACCTGTTCCGGTTTTATGCCGGTCCTTCTCAGGGCGTCTCTTATGACAGCAGCCCCCAATTCCTGGGATGAAGTTGTGCTGAGCGCTCCTCCCATGGTTCCGATTGCGGTACGGCAGGCTCCTGCCAGTACAATCTTTTTAGCCATTACTTATCCTCCTTTAACAATCAGGCACACATGCCCTTATTTATCTGCTTTCACCAAATCCGCGGCCCTCTTAGGAACAAAACAGGAAATATCCTTATCAAAGCTAAGAAGCTCCCTGACAATCCCTGAGCTTAAAAATGAATATTGGGTGTCAGCCATAAATAAAACAGTGTTGATTCCCGGATTCATTTTCTGGTTTATCTGGGACTGGTGCAGCTCATGTTCAAAATCTGCAATATTGCGCACTCCCCGGATAATAACTTCGGCGCCGTTGGTTCTGGCAAAATTCACAATATCCTGTCCGCATTCCCGTATTATCACATGCTGTAAATTATGCAGCGCCATCCTTAGATATCCCATTCTTTGTTCCAGGCTGAACATGAATCCGCCCGGCCTTTGGCTTTTGACCCCTATCACCAACTGATCTGCTATGCGCACAGACCGCTGTATGATATCCACATGACCTAATGTTACAGGGTCAAAATTCCCCACATAAACTGCCCTTTTCACCTGTGTATGACCCGTCCTCTGCTTTGGCTTCCAATTCTTTATAAAGGGTTTTTCCTGATTCATTCTTGGGTATCTGATCCAGGCAACGTACCCGCACTGCCCTGGCGCCAATTCCGGTTACCTGATACAGGTAATCTAAAACCTGTTCCCCTGCATCCGGCTGTCTGAAATCCGTAAAGATCCTAAGACAATCATCTATCCCCACACATGCAAAATCAGTTCCCTCATACCGTTCCTTTAAAAGCCGCTCCACTTCATCCAGATTGATTCGGTTGCCGAAGATTTTAATAAATCTCTTTTTTCTTCCCGTAATATAGTAATACCCATCACTGTCCCTCCTGGCCATGTCACCGGTATGCAGGACTCCCTTCCATTCGTCCTCCTTTATAAGGTCATCCCTGCCGCAGGCATAACCCAAAGCAACATTTTCTCCCTGGTAAACCAGTTCTCCCTGGGTATCCGGCTCCATGATCCTATTTCCCTGGTCATCCTCCAGCCAAAAACTTCCGCCCGGTATGGCAATCCCCATACTTCCGCATTTTTCCAATGACCTGGACGCCGGAAGATATCCCATACGGGCCGTGGCTTCCGTCTGTCCATACATGACAACAAATTTCTTTCCTGTCTGTTCTGCATATAATGCAAATTCTCTGTGCAAATTTAAGGGCAGTTTGCCGCCCGCCTGTGTCATGGTTTTAAGATCCGGCAATTCCATATCCATCATGCCGATCCGTTTTAAGATCTGATATGTATAGGGGACTCCGGCAATGGAGGTGGCTCTCATCTCCTTTGCAAAATCCCAAAAGGGACGTTCTATTACTCCATAGGATGTAAGCAGAAGCGTGGCACCCTTTAATACATGACTGTTGATAATTGACAGACCGTATGTATAATTCATGGGTAACGTTGTTACCGGCCGTTCATCCCGGTCAATCTCCAGATAGCAGGCAATCGATCCAGCATTGGATACAATATTCGCCTTACTCTGCCTGACCAGCTTGGGGCTGCCCGTACTTCCTGACGTTGTCAGGAGTAATGCCAATTCACTGTAAAGGGATGGAGGCTGCTTTTCATTCCTGCTGCAAAGGCAGTATCCGCCGTACTTCCATACAACCTCACAGTCTTTTATCCTGTCCGCCCATGTATCAGGTACATATAAGAAAGACGGGTGGTACTCCTTTATAAGCCCTTCAAGCAGTTCCGGATGAATATGGCTCTCCAGCATCAGCGGGACAATGCCCGTCTTTAAGCTGCCCAGATAACCAAACAACGACTCCAGCGTGTTCTCACAGAGAATAAAGATCAGCTTTTTACCCCCTGTTTTCTCATATAATTCACCTGAAAAAGCATCCAGCTCCTGACTGGACGCGGTCCTGCCCTGATCATCAATAGCCAATGGCCGTTCCCCATACCGTAGTTCATTATCAAATAGACCCATCTTGCACCCCCCTGCCAATCTGCCTGGACAGCACAGTGATAAAATCCTGCCCATCCCATATGAGATCCATATCCGCAGCCTGCCCCACCGGGACGATGCGGTGAACTCCAAAAAGGTGATTCGCTACCACATGCTCCTCTATTTCCTGTGCTTTTATTCCATGGTATGTAATGGTCTGAAGCCGGCTTGTGGCCATGCGTCCCACCGCCTCCCTCCAATCCCCTGTGTACTCAAAAAACAGTCCAAAGCTTCCCTTAAGCTGATCCGGATGCTCAGGAACACATGACAGCCTGATGGTATAAAGCCGGTTGCCATAGCGCGTGACTTTCACTGTCTCCTGGGATTCCATAGCGTATCTGCACAATTGCTCATATTTGACCGTTGCCTTATGGGCCGTCATGTGATAATCCCCGGCCTCCTCCGCCACCATGTTCCACCATCGTGTCCGTATGTGCTCCGCTGTCTCTGAGCCGGACTTCTGATTCCATATGACAGCCACCGGACTTGAACATGCATTCTGGTCCAGTACATATGTGTCATTGTAAAATCGGTGGACCAGGTGTTTCAGCTCATCATCCGTCAGACTGCACACATGAGCCGTATCCAGTATACAGATGGAATACCGGTCGGGGAACCCCATCTGAACCGCGTCAGGTCTCATGGGCAGGGCCCTGATCTCCTTTATGGTCCGGTCTCCTCCCCATACAACACAGCCCGCGCACTGCGCAAGCAACCCGGCGATCGCAGAGGAATCGCGAGCACAGGTAAAAACAGATATCCGTTTTCTCAATTCCGAATGATCAGGATGTTTTAACAGTCCTTCCATGATGATGCACATAATCCGGTCCTGCTCATGACTTCTGGAAGAAATGCGGACCGCACAGCTGTTGCCTGCCAGCAGCCCCATTACCATACTATAGGCAAACAGCAGCGGGACATTGGAGGCAGGGATATGTAAAATAACTCCCCGGCCCAAACGGACCCGGCCGTCCTTATACCGTTTCCTGAACTCCTCCATATGGTATCTGCGGCACCAGAATCCAAAAGCCGCCATCTCCTCATACTGCTGCCTGCTGCGGCGTATCTCACAGGACAGCTGCCCAAGAAACTCCATGACCGGTTCGGCAAAGGGCTCCCATGGTTTTGCCTCGGGCTGCCCTGTACCGGCCAGAACGATCACTTCATCCTTCATATGTATCACTGCACCCCCTGACCTGTGCCTGACGGATTCTCCCTGTCACCCTAAAATATTTTCCCAGGCGCCCGCATGGACAATCATCTTCCCCCAGCAGGATTCCCTCATCCTCAGTCAAAATGGAATGTCCGGGATATGAACGTGCCAATGGGGACAGAACCTGGATGATACCTTTTTCTCCATAGCTGCAGGGACTGAAATCATCCGGCCTTCTTGTTATGATGTCCGAGTAGACACTGGCATGAAGATTGCCGCAGGAGCATTCCATATAGATACATCCGGTCTGTTCAGCCATTCCATAATAATTATGGATCCGGCTGATACCTGTTACCTGACTGATCCTGTCTTTAAACTCCTCTGAGGAGACAGACTTGTTCTCCAGTTTTTTCCATCCTCCTCCATGAACAAGAATCCCATTAGTAAGATCCAGTTTTTTCCCCTGGGAGGCCAGAACCTCATACAAATACTTCCATATCATGTAAGTAAAACCAAAAACAAGAATCTTCTTTCCCTTATACTGTTCCAGAAATGCCTCCACCCCATCTATGTCCAGCCGCATCTCACGGTCCAGTGCATAACATATTCTGGATGAAAAAATGGAAAATCCCAAAATCCCGGCACCCCTGGCAGAAAACATCTCTCTTTTCTTTAATACATCCGGGCTGTCAATCACCAGAAACGGAATCCGCTGACCTCCCCAGAAATCCTCGCCTATATTCACCAGCGCAATCTGCTGATACCTGGCAGTATCCGTATCCAGATAAATTTTGGATACCTCCTGGCCCTCTGTACCTGAGGATGTCACGATTTTGAAGATCCGCTCCGGAGCAATGCTTTTAAGCTCCATATTTTTAAACAGATTGATGGGAAGCATGGGGATTTCCTCTTCCTCCATCTTTCTGTCCGGCTGTACATCCATGGCGTTTAGCAGCCGTTCATATGGGATACAGTTGTGCCTGTGATACTCGGTCAGCTCCGTCAGCCATTCCCCGAACATTTTCTTCTTCCCGGATCTGTCCAGAGAATAGGGTCTTATTGCCAGAAGTAATTCATAATCCATACCGTTCCTTCACCTCCCTGGTCAGAACATAGCTGTCATTGTGTCCGGGATATATGGTCAGTCCTGCCTTCAATGCAGACAGCCACGGCTTTGCCGTCTCCTCGTATTCCTGTTCACTGCCTCCCGGAAGCCTTGTCACCACCTGCTCGCCCGGTATCAGATAATCTCCGGTAAACAGGCAGGTATCATCCATAAAAATGCAGCTGCTTCCTCCCGAGTGTCCGGGAAGCGGCGTACACAAAAACCTGTGTCCATGCCACGTAAAATCATAAGGGGCATCATATACCAGTTCCGCAGGCCTGCAGATAAAAGGTGGGTATACAACGCTCTGCTGCGTACGGTAAAGCAGATAAACTTCCATCATCCGGGACATATTCTGAGTGATATCTCCGATTCCCTGACTGCACCGCCTGCTGCATAGAACTTTTACCTTCCAATGGTTTCTCAGCTCCTCCAGCCCCCGTATATGATCGCAGTGCTCATGTGACAGCATGACCAGTTCAGGTGTCAGGGCTTGTTCCCTTAATGCATTTTCTACCAGTTCAAAATGATTGGGATCGATTACCATCGCCCCGCCCTTCTCCCCGATCAGATAGCAGTTACTCTGGGTCAGGCTGTCACGGCATACGGTAATCCGTGTCACTGTTTCATTTTCTTTCACAAAATGCCTGCCTTCGGAGCTTCAGATATCCACTCCATATTTTTTTAGGATCTCTTTCCTTTTCATAAGAAGAAAAATCCATGACATCCATCGTACCCATGTGGATATCAAACGCTTCTTCCAGATCCGCAATCAGATCCATATGCCCCAGGGAGTCCCATGCACGTATCCCCCTGTATTTAAGCCGCTCCAGCTCCTCCCTCTTCACCTTTAGATTTCTCATAAACAACTGGTCATATTTCTCTAAATTCGTCATAATCCGTCTGCTCACTTTCCTCAGCTACTACTTTAAACAAGCTTTTCTTCATTATCTGGCTGCACATTGCCGACAGCACCCTCTCGCCATTCTGGTTCCTGCAGGTTCCCCGGAACATGCCTATATAGCAGTCTTCCCGCTCCTCGAAGGAGACAAATTCCACTGTGATCTCTATGGTATCTCCTATGTAAACCGGCCGTATGAATCTGGCGGTATGTTCCGTATATAGAGTACCGCTTCCCGGCAGGTCTGTTCCCATGACAGCCGATACCAGGGAATCCAGAAACATGCCATGGACCAACGGGCGTTCAAAGCCGGCCCTGGACGCGGTGTGGGAATCCAGATGCAGGCGGCTTTTATCTCCCGTGAGGGCCGCAAAGCTTCGGACATCTTCACTGGTCATCACCCTGGACCGCCTTGCTTTCTCATGCAGATGAAGCACTCTCCTGTCACTGCCGCCGGCTTCCCCTTCCCGGGCCTGGGGCAGCGGCTGGTGCAGGAGCCGGATAAGTTCCTCCAGACTTTCCCTGAACATCTTCTTGGGCAGTGCGCCCACAAATCCTTTGAGGGCATTCTCCCTGCACTTGCCAATCCACGCCTCCAGA
>ENA-OPSU01001104-OPSU01001104.1-human-gut-metagenome-genome-assembly--contig:-NODE-1104-length-9389-cov-2.400793_pt1 | contig 9389 bp, 5 predicted proteins | sample MGYA00241811_ERZ501913 | MGnify/ENA primary metagenome ERZ501913 (study PRJEB25962, sample SAMEA2042113) | human gut metagenome | biome: human gut; feature: human-associated habitat; material: faeces...
CCTGCTCCAATCGCGATACCCTGTGGACAAATCATCTTTCCGATGCCGGCTCCCATAACATTTGCCGCTGCCATCCAGGAAGGATTCAGTCCAAGAGAAATCGCTGTCTGACTCTGTAATCCACCAAATAATACACAGGTAGATGTTCCTGAACCGGTAACAAATGCTCCTAACGCTCCAACTAATGGAGAAATGAGCGGGTAGAACGGTCCTGCTACAACAACTAATGCTGCTGCGATATCAGAAATCATTCCGCTGTAACCCATAATCTTAGCTGTTGCCATAACACAACAGATAGTAAGAATTGTCTTCCAGTATTTCTTTAACGTTTCTATGAGAACCTTTCCCATTGTTCCAAAGGACGCTCCCTGAATCAGTCCACCGATAATCGCTGCGATAAAAATCATAATGCCCGGTGTATTAATCCAGCTAAAGGAAAGAGATCCTGGGTTGTCGCCTGCATATACGGTGACAGTTGTCTTTATGTCTGCAATCAGATTATGGATTGGCGGACATAATGTTGATGTAAACATTAACAGTAAGAAGATTAAGATGAATGGACTCCAAGCTTTCACTCCTTCTGAAGCGGTAAATCCACTGCTTTGTTCTTCTCCTGATAACTGTACTCTGTACTCTGGTTCTGGATTCTTATTTAAGAATCTTGCTGCTGCAACCATGCATATCATGGAAATAATAGAACCGATAATGTTAGGAAGTTCACATCCGATTACCTGTGCTGCAATGAACCACGGTACGGTAAATGATAACGAAGCAATTAAAACCATTGGCAATACACTCTTTAACGCCTTAAATCCTTTTCCTACGATAAATACCATGAAGAATGGAGATAAGAATGTTAAGATTACCTGAATCAATGCAACGCTTCCTGATAACTGTAAAGCATCAAGGTTTGTTACTGATGCAAGTGTTACTGTCGGAACTCCAACGGAACCAAATGCAGTTGGTGTGGAGTTAACAACTAAACAGGCAATAACCGAAAGAATCGGATTAATACCAATCGCTGCCAACATCGATGCCGGAATCGCTACCGCTGTTCCGAATCCAGCCATTCCCTCCATGAAATTACCGAACCCCCATCCGATAATCAGAAGTAATACTCTCTGGTCAACGGAAACACTGGCAAGCATCTTCTTAATTAATTCCATCGCTCCAGTTTCCAATGTCAGGTTATATGTAAACAAAGCTGCTACAATAACCAGGCAGATTGGCCATAGTGCATTAAGTATTCCCTCAAGTCCTGCGGTTGCAGTACATATGAGACTTAACTTCCAGTAACCTGCTGCTAATACTGCTGTGATTGCCAATGCAATCAGACAAGCTTTATGGCCTGCAATTTTTAGTACACTCAGTGCGATAATCAGCCATAAAATGGGCAGTATTGCTAAAAAAAACTTCAAAAACAACGATACAGCACCTCCTCTGCATACCCCTTAATGGGTCACCCAATGTTTATATTTGTATTATATCATTTATCTAAAATAATGCAATAGTTTTTGTTTTTTTCGGCATTATAGTGTATTTTGACAATATTTTTTTGGTATAAATTTTTAAATTGGACTCCCCAATTTGTGCACCCTTCACAATGGGTCACCCACTTTTTAAAGCAGGTTGCACAATAGATTACTCTTTTGTTGCGTTTTTTACTTGTTTCATGGTCGATTTTCGGATTTTTGTTTCTTTTGTTCTATATTTGAGAAATGAATGCTATTTTTTTGTTATTTTGACACCTCTAAGACTCCAGTTTTCAGGCGAATGGATGCTCCAAAAAGCGTCTCCCCACTTTGCAGGTTAAACAAAGTTTTGTGAATGTGGGTATGATTAGCAGCCAATATAATAGTAAATACTTTAGCATTGATTTTTTGAGATATCGGACTATCTTCAACTTTAAATTGATAATCCAATATGGATACGATATAATTTTCTTAACACTATAAATTATATTGCCAAGTCACCTAACACGACATTCTTGGGAGGTTTGTTTATGAATTTTCGTGCAAAAACTGTAAAAGAATCTATTGTTGAAACTGTTCACATTATCCGTCCATCGGATCTTAACGATGCTGGTCGCCTTTTTGGAGGTGTTTTGATGCAATGGATTGACGAAGTTGCTGCTCTTGTGGCAAAGCGTCATTCCCAGATGAATGTTACAACTGCTTCTGTTGATAATCTTCAGTTCTTACATGGGGCATTTCAAAGAGATGTTATCGTTATTATTGGAAGAGTTACGCATGTCGGACATACTTCTATGGAGGTAAAAGTAGAAACTTATGTAGAGAATACGGACGGGGAAAGAGCATTAATTAATCGTGCTTTTCTCACCTTGATTGGTCTAGGCCCAGATAACCGTCCTACTACGCTTCCACGTCTTATTTTAGAATCGGAAGAAGACCGAAAAGAGTGGGAGCGGGCAGAAATCCGACGATCTCTTCGGAGAAAACAGAGGGAGGAAGGCTTCCACTTCTATGGAGAGTAAATATGAATTTGCCGCAGGCAAAGAGACGCCCCCGAAGAGAGTCTAGGCCACAAATATAGGGGGCTAGACTCTCTTCGGGGGCTGTGCTTTGGCTGGGGAGGGAAATTCTATTTATTGCGGGAGGGATTTGGGGAATCTCCAGAAGGTTTTGGCTTTCTGTGGAGTTGTTTTTTGAAGGATTGACTCGAATTATTGTTGTAGTACGCTGAAAACACATCAAAACAGATGAATATATGATATTTTTGCTGAGAACGGATTATCGGTAATAGTACACCGATAATATACTCTTTTTTCTTATTAATCGTGTGTCAATCCTGAAATATTTAACTTCCCGGATTATTTCTATCTCTCCTGACTTCTTCCCCAAATCTTTCCACAAATTTGCCCGGGTAGCCAGAAAACAGAAGTCCGAGAATCAAATCATCTATATTTGTGATTTGATTCTCGGACTTCGTCTGTTTACTCACCCCGGCAAATTCCTATTTTCTATGCAGGATTCTGATGGAGTTGAGCAGGCACAATACCGATACTCCTGTATCAGCAAATACCGCAATCCACATATTTGCGAATCCAAACAGACCCATAATCATAACGATAATCTTGATTGCAAGTGCAAATACAACGTTCTGCCATGAAATACTATTTGTCATTTTCGCAATGCCGATGGCTTCTGGGATAGCTTTCATTTCGGAATTCATGAATACGACATCTGCTGCTTCGATTGCTGCGTCTGCGCCGCTTCCCATAGCTGCTCCAACATCAGCTCCGGCAAGTACCGGTGCATCGTTGATACCGTCTCCGACAAACATAACCGCTCCATGATTTTCTCTGATTTTCTTCAATTCAGATAATTTGTCCTGTGGAAGCAGTTTTGCGTGTACTTCATCAATTCCGGTTTCTTTTGCTACAGCATCTGCACTTTCCTGTGCATCACCCGTAAGCATTGCTGTAATAATTCCCTGTTTCTTTACAGCGGCGATTGCATCTTTGGCATCGTCTTTTACGGTATCGGAAATGACGATATTTCCAACAAATTTGCCATTTACGGCAACGAGTACTTCTGTACCAAAGTTTTCTTTCTGGTATGCACTTAAGTCTACGTTCTGTGCATCCATAAGCTTTCTGTTACCACAGAGAACAACACCTCTGCTAAGTTCTGCACGAATACCATGTCCGGCAATTTCTTCTACTTTCGATGGTCTTTCGATAGAAAGTCCCTTTTCTTCAGCTGCTTCTACGATGCTATTTCCAATTGGATGTGTAGAAGACAATTCACAACTTGCACTGATTGCTAATAAATCATTGGCAGTCATTGCATTTCCTGCTGGATTGGCTTTCTGAACAACAAAGTTACCCTTTGTGATCGTTCCAGTCTTATCCATTACGATTGCTTTTACATTTTTCAGGCTTTCAATTGCAATTCCACCTTTGAAAAGGATACCTTTCTTAGAGCCTGCTCCGATTCCAGAGAAGAATGCCAGCGGTACACTTAATACTAACGCACATGGACAACTGATAACTAAGAATGTCAACGCTGTGTAAATAGATGCGGTTCCGCTTGTTCCATGAATCGTATTTACTGTTCCTGTATAGGCACTGTCTACGAAGAAATGCCAGTTCAGGGAATCTGGTAAAATAAATGGAAGTACTACTGCTACAAATAATGCGAATAATACAACGAATGGTGTGTATACTCTTGCAAAACGAGTAATAAATTTATCAATGTTTGGTTTACTTGCCGCTGCATTTTCCACAGAGTCAAGAATTCTTGTTACCATAGATTCTTCAAGAATTTTTTCTACACGAATCTTTAACTGTCCAGATGTATTCACACATCCGGAAACGATGTTGTCCCCTGCCTTTGCCATAACAGGTACTGGCTCACCGGTAACTGGTGAAGTATCAATACGGCTCTCTCCATCAATGATAACACCATCTAATGGAATACGGTCACCCGGACGGACTAAAAGGATATCTCCTACATTTGCTTCTTCCGCATCAATAATACGGACATCATTTCCAATGACAAGATTAACAACTTCTGGTCTTAAGTCAACCGCTTCCATAATCTGAGTACGGCTCTGCTCGGTTGCTTTTTCTTCAAAATACTCACCGATACGATAGAAAAGCATTACGCCTACTGCTTCCGGGAATTCCTGAATACAGAACGCACCAATTGTTGCAATACACATAAGGAAGTTCTCATCAAATACCTGACCTTTCATGATATTCTTTCCAGCTGTGATTAATACCTTGCCGCCAAGAACTAAATAAGCAATCAGAAACAGGGCAAACATTGGAATGGTTGGTACATTTCCCACATGTTCAAGAATTTCACCAATGATGAAAATAACTGCTCCCACGCCGATGCTTACAAGAGGATTGTTAAAAGAGAACTTCTTCTCTCCTGCTTCTTCAGATTTTATCACTTTATTGTCTTTTGGAACAATTGTGATTCCATCTTCCATTGCATCAATTGTCTCTTTAATCATCGGAATCATCTGGTCTGGATTCTTAGCAGAAAGTTTCATCTGCTTCGTTGCATAAGTAATTGTCAGATCATCCACACCATTTAATGTTCTTAACTTTGCTTCTATCTTTGCTGCACAGTTTGCACAGTCAAGACCTTCTAAAATATATACCTTTGTATTAGAAATGCCGCTTAGCTTCTTACGCTGTCTTGGAACAATTGTTACTCCATCTTCAATAGAATCTACAACTGCCTGCATCTTTGGAAGTAACTCTGCCTGATTATTTGCTGAAACTCGAAGCTGCTTTGTTGCAAATGCCACTGATGCGAATCCAACTTCCGGCATCTGACGAATCTTCGCCTCAATCTTTGCTGCACAATTCGCACAGTCGATTCCCTCTAAAATATATACTTTCTTCTCCAAATCTTCATCTGGCATATGACAGTTACATTTTGCAAGGCTCTCTCCACAAACATCACAATATTCTACATAGGAATTACACTGCTCACACTGACAGCCTTCCGGATGTCCTTCTACCTGATGATGATCTACCTGAAAATGTGTGTGTGAACGAGTTGCCTGTGGTTTTGCCGGACCGTGATCGTGATGATGGTGATGCTCATGATTGTGATGGTCATGGCCACATCCACACTCTTCTCCATGTTCATGATGGTGGTGATGATGCTCGTGTTCCTCGTGGTCATGATCATGGTCGTGGTGGTCATGGCCGCATCCGCACTCTTCTCCATGTTCATGATGGTGATGATGATCATGGTCCTCATGGTCATGATCATGGTCGTGGTGGTCATGGCCGCATCCACACTCTTCTCCATGTTCATGATGGTGATAATGATGCTCGTGTTCCTCATGGTCATGATCATGGTCATGGTGGTCATGGCCGCATCCACACTCTTCTCCATGCTCATGATGGTGATGATGATGCTCGTGTTCCTCATGGTCATGATCATGGTCGTGGTGGTCATGGCCACATCCACACTCTTCTCCATGTTCATGGTGATGATGTTCATGATTGTGAGTTTCTGCTGCTTTACGTCTGCTGCGGGTTCTCTCAACAACTTCTACATCTGGTTCCATAGACTGAATTGTCTCTCTGATTTTTGGCAGAACCGCTTCCGGATCTTCTGCTGCAAATCGAAGCTGCTTGGTTGCAAATGTAACGGATACATCGCTAAGCTCCGGCAGCTTACTAAGCTTTCTCTCAATCTTGGCTGCACAGTTTGCACAATCAAGGTTCTCAAGAATATATACTTTTCTCTGCATTGTGATACCTCTCTTTTTGATATTATAGAATTACCCCAGTACATGTTGAAAAACAACAAGTAATCTACACGCTCTAGAGCGTGTTTGAAACACTCTCTAGGAATCGGTATGTGTCATATGTATTAATGCTTCTTCCATAATATCTACAATATGCTGGTCATCCAGTGAATAAAAAACATTTTTTCCTTCCCGTCTTGCTCTTACCTGATGCATCTTACGCATTACGGCAAGCTGGTGGGAAACTGCAGACTTAGTCATGTCAAGGAAAACTGCAATATCACCGGCACACATCTCCTGCTCCTTTAGTGCATACAGAATCCGTATTCTTGTGTCATCTGCTAAAACTTTAAAAAAGGATACTACCTTATCAATCTCGCAGTCTTTCGGCATACTCTTCTGTACCTTTTCAATACTTTCAGGAAACATTGCCACACAATCGCTCTTTTTCGTTCCCATAACTTCCTCCTTCATCAAACAAATAATTGAATACTTGTTCAACTGTCCTTATTATAGTTGAACGAGTGCTCAATTGTCAATAGGTATTTTTAAATTTTTTCTACTTTTTCAGTATGATATAAATTTTAAATAAATTTCTATTGTAAATCACATGGTAACCCTTACTCAGTCAAAGAAACCTTTTTTCTGAAATTTTATTAAAACCTGATTACATTTCCTGTGCAGTTAAAAATAAATTTTTCTCCAAAGTTATTTTTTATCGCTTCTAAATTGTCCTCTCCCGTACAATGGGAAACGGCAATAAAATTTATATTCATTTCTTTTAAGTCATCTATTGTCTTTCTAAGCCGCTCTCCGTCAGCTTCCATCAAATGGGTTCCTCCGACAACTCCGCAAATCTTTTTACCACTTCTCTTTTCAATTGTTCTAAGAATATTCATAATGCCCGGATGAGAACATCCCACTATAACGACAATGCCTTGCTCGGTATCTAATGCTACGGCAATTTCGTCTGTGAAAGAATCCTTCGTATATTCAGATATTACTTTTTCTATTGCCGGCTTCACGCTCAATTCGTCAGAAGAACAATCGGTACTGTACGCAGTCATTCCTTCCTCTGTTCCAGAGTGTGTTTGAAAAAAGCTTTCTGCAAAGCAATCAGCAACAATTTCCTTGTCTTCTTTTTTTACAAAAAAACGAGGATTTAACTGTTCATATCCTACAATGCGCTCAAAGTTACGATATAATGTTACTCCCGGAAAAATCATTTGCATATCTTCTTTTACCTCACAAACGGTTATTCCTTTTTTCTCTAATTCTTCCTTGGAAAATGCAATCCCAATATCTTTCATCGTTCCATCGTTTTTCTCATAATATTTCCCCTGAAAAAAATCTTTTCCCACATATATTTTTCTGATTGTCTCTTCTTCTATGAGTCTTTTCACACCACCAGCATGATCATAATGGGCATGGCTAATTAATAATGCACTTAAATTTTCAAGAGAAATCCCCATTTTCGCTGCATTTTCATAAAATATTCCACTCTGCCCTGTGTCCATTAACAGACAAACCTGTTCCTCTTGATTCTCACTTTCAATCAAAATAGCAAGACCATGCTCACACATATATCTTTCCTCTTTATCCACATGATTTTCAATCAACGTAGTCAGCTTCCATCTCATAAAAAGTTCCTCCATTCTCTATAAATCATGATACAATAGATTTAGATTTTTGAGAAGTTTTTTTAAAGTTAAGCTGTGACTATAGTAATTCCACAATTACTATAAAAAACCCATCATTATAAAATGCAATTACTACGCTATACAACTACACTATATCTCAATACTTTCCTCTTTTTTAAGTGTCCGTAGTGTAATATTCATTCAGTAATAACAGTTTATGAATAATGATTTGACAGTTCACAATAAAAGATGTACAAGGTAAACTGGCAAAATTATATTCAATAATACTTTTAGAAACCAAATGGATGAAGCAGTAGTTACATCTATAATTACAATAAATTATTTCTGGAGGTTTTATTATGAAACATTCTCTTCATTTATACGGAACTCTTGGTCCTGCCTGTGCCACAAAAGAAAAAATCCGCACAATGTTTTTATCTGGCATGACCGGAATGCGCCTTAACCTTTCCCACAGCAATCTTGATGACTGTAAAGACTGGCTGCAGCAATATTACGAAGTTTCCGAACGTCTGCACATCGTTCCTGAACTTCTTGTTGATTTACAGGGTCCTGAACTTCGCATCGGAACTCTGGATATTCCACTCTCCCTTTCCGAGAATGATCTTATTTTTCTTGTATCAGAAAAATCATTTGATAAAAGAAAAGAAAACTCCGCTATATTTTCACGAATCATAGCTGGAGAAGATGAACTTTCTATTATTCCATGTCCTGATATTCTTTTTTCTTATTTCGATGAAGGACAGGAAGTAAAATTAAACGATGGAAAAATTGTATTAGAATTATCGGCACCTTTAGAAGAAGATATTTTCTGTGCCAAAGTCAAAAAAGGCGGTGAACTGACTTCAAGAAAAAGTATTGCAATAAAGGATGTTACCGTTCCTCTGCCTGTACTCACCGAAACAGATAAACAAAATCTGAAATTACTCAGAAAATATCACGTTACCGGCGTTATGCTTCCTTTTGTAAGAAATGCTGATGATTTAATCACTCTCCGAAAGGAACTGTGTGCCGACGGTATGGATTATATACGCATCTTTGCAAAGATAGAGTCGTTAGAAGGTGTAGAAAATCTGCCTTCTCTCCTGCCTTTCTGTGATGAAATTGTTATAGCAAGAGGGGATCTCGGAAATGCCATTCCTCTGCCAAAACTTCCCGCCATCCAGAAACGAATCGCCATGACCTGTCTGCGTGCAAAGAAACCATTCATGGTCGTAACCCAGATGCTCGCCTCGATGGAGCAAAATCCTGTACCAACCAGAGCAGAAGTAACGGATATCTTTCAGGCAGTCTTAGATGGGGCTTCTTCTCTCATGTTAACGGGAGAAACTGCTGTTGGGGCTTATCCTGAAGAAGCGATAAAAATACTGGCACAAACAAGTGAGGAAGCTCTTCGCTTTAAGATAGCGAAATTCTGATTTGCCGCAGGTAAAGGAGACGCTCACAGTAAATAAAAGAACCTATATTTGTGACTTTAGTCGCTGCGGT
>ENA-OPSU01001106-OPSU01001106.1-human-gut-metagenome-genome-assembly--contig:-NODE-1106-length-9381-cov-2.982951_pt1 | contig 9381 bp, 8 predicted proteins | sample MGYA00241811_ERZ501913 | MGnify/ENA primary metagenome ERZ501913 (study PRJEB25962, sample SAMEA2042113) | human gut metagenome | biome: human gut; feature: human-associated habitat; material: faeces...
CGGCAGGCGGTGAATACTCAGCAGAGAGCAGTCTTTCCACTTCCGCTCCCGAACCTTGATTAAAACATCCGTTCCGCCGGAGATAACAATGGCATCCGGATGTTCTGCCAGAAGTGAGAGTGCCTCTCCCAGGTCCTTTGGCTGATAAACTTGTCGAATATCATACATAGCGTATACCTCCCGCTTATGTCTCCGCTATATGCTCGCACGACAGTGGTTGTATCAGTCCAGCTTGTATAAAGGCGTGGATCAGCCGCTCCGGTGTCAGGGGCAGCTCATAGACGGCCACGCCCGTGGCATGGAGCACAGCGTTCCGGATAGCCGGTGCCTGTGGGATCATGGGCGGCTCTCCCAATGCTTTGTTCCCAAAGGGGGCGGAGGGCTCATAGGTCTCCACAAACTCCACATCAATCTGTGGGATGTCCATGGCTGTCGGGATTTTATAGTCCAACAGGTTGTCGTTTCGCATCTTACCAGTCTCGGGGTCAAAAAGCATCTGCTCCGTCAAAGCATATCCAATCCCCATAGCCACACCACCGTGAACCTGAGCTCTAGCAAGCGCCGGATTGAGAATCTGGCCGCTGTCGTGAATCGCTATCACGCGGTTGATTTTAATCTTGCCGATAGGAACATCCACCTCTAAATCAACAAAGCTTGCACCGAAGGCAAATGCGTTATGACGCATGGTGTAGGTGGATTCCGCCGTCAGATGTTCGCTGTTTATCTTTGTGCTGTTGGTGTACTGCATTCGGACTGCCACATCCCTCACCGTCCCCAGGACTGCGCCATCACGGCCTGTAATCCGTCCGCCATCAAGGGCAAGATCTTTGGAATCTGCTTCGTACAAACAGGCAGCCCTGTTCAGGATTTTCTTCCGAAGTATCTCTGCTGTCTGCTTCACCGCACTGCCGGAGACATAAGTCTGGCGAGAAGCGTATGCCCCCGCATCATGGGGAGAAACATCCGTATCCTGGCAGGAGACTACATACACGTTCTCTTCCGGAATTGTGGTAATCTCCGAGGCGATTTGGGCAAATACAGTATCGGAGCCCTGTCCCAGCTCCGTAGCACAGACCTGTATCTGTAGGCTGCCGTCATCATTGAGCAGCATCCGACAGGAAGCTGTCTCCAATTGTATGGGATAGACCCCAGTCTTATAGGCAAACACTGCCATGCCCAATCCTTTCTTGAGATTGGACGATGTATGGTTGAACGCATCATACGCCTGACGCTTCGCTTGCCAGTCCACCAACTCACACCCACGGTCGATGCACCGTTCCAGACCGTTGCTGGCACAGAGAAACCGGTCAAAGGGATCCAAGAAATGCAGGCCCATCATATTCTTTTTTCGAAATTCCACAGGATCCAAATGATACCTCAGTGCCAGATCATCCATCTGGCACTCCATCGCAAAGGCCACCTGTGGAATCCCATAGCCCCGCATAGCTCCCGCCGAGGGCATATTGGTATAGACCGTAGCGGACTCTCCCACCTGCTTGCCCAAAGCAGGATAAAGCTGGAAATAGTTAGTCACCGCATAGGCGGCCACAGCGTGGCCGTTAGAACCGTACGCGCCGCTGTATGCATTCAGGCGAATGCCCTTCTGCGTGATTCGTCCCGTATCATCCACACAGGCCGCCGCCCAGATGTCCATGGCATGACGAGTCCGGCTATTGACAAATGTCTCCTCCCGGCTCATCACAAAGGCCACGCACCGTCCTCCCAGCCGTAAGGTGAATAAAGCCGCCAGCGGCTCATAGAACATATCCTGCTTATTGCCGAATGCTCCGCCCACATAGGGCTTGACCACACGAATCCGGCCTGTGGGGATACCCAGAGCATCGGAAATATGTTTGCGTAGGGTGTGGGGTGCCTGATTGGGCGACACCACTACAATTTTCCGCCCGCTCATATAGGCAAAGCAACAGATGTTTTCAATATGGCAATGTTGCTGGGCCGGTACATGAAATTTTGTTCCTCGTAAATCGACATAGCCGCCGATACATGGATCCATGGAGAACGTTCCCTGATAAAACCGGACATTTTGGCTCTCATCAATGATAAAATCCATGCGCCCCCCCTGATTATCCGGGGATTTTTCATGCAGAGGAATCCCACTGATCACAGCAGCCTCCGGTGTCAGCAGCGGCGGCAGTTCTTCGTACTCTACCCGGATAGCCTCCAGTGCCTTCTGAGCCGCCAGATCGCTTTCTGCTACCACTGCGGCAATCTCATCTCCATAGTAGCGCACTCGTTTGGTCAGTATTCGCTTGTTGGCCACATCGGTATGTGCGGGATCCAGGGAAAGCGGATGTCCACAGGTCGCATACTCCCAGTCCGGCACATCAAAACAAGTTAAAATATCCACTACGCCCGGGATCTTCCACGCCTCGTCCACATCAATAGCGCGTACTGTTCCATTTGCAATGGTGCTGTGAAGAGTCTTTCCCACCAGTGCATTAATAGGAATAAGATCCTCTGTATACTTTGCCGCGCCGGTCACCTTATCCACAGCGTCTAGACGCGGAATGCTATTTTTGATCCCCATGTGCTTTTCTCCAATTCTAGGGCAAAGGACTCCCTCCCACAATCGGATTGGAAGCCCCTGCCCGTTTTTCGGAAACTTGATTGAAATGTACTCCCGATGAATCGTCCTGCCGGGCCTCAGTTAAAAAAGATTTCCAAAAGCAGATACAGTAGGAACACGCCTGTCAGTATCCAAGTGGAAATCGGGAGCTTTCTAGCATTGCCAGCAAAGACCTGTCCGCCAGTGTAAGCCAGCAGTCCGAAGAGGATACCATAGGCGATATTGAAGGTAAACGCCATAAAAGCCACGCAGATGAATACCGGGAAAGCAGTCTTGGTATCACTCAAGTCCACATGCATCAGCGGCTCAATCATAAAGATACCCACCATAACCAGTGCCGGGGCGGTGGCAATACTGGGGATCATCAAAAACAGCGGGGTGAAGAGCAGCGACAGCAGAAAGAACACCCCTGTGGTAATGGCAGTAAGACCTGTTCTTCCGCCCTCAGCAATACCTGTGGTACTCTCTGCACCAAACACCGTGACGGTCTGGGTGCCGAACACAGCTCCTACTGCAGCCCCTGCTGCAGACACAAACAGAGCTTTGCCCGCGCCGGGCAGTTCACCCTTTTCGTTGACAAAACCAGCCTTGATTCCCACACCTACCAGCACGCCGATACTGTCGAACATATCCACAAACAAAAAACTAAAAATGGCAAAGAGAACACCAATGATAGCCGCCACACCGCCCCCAAACAGGCCATCAAATGTCAGTTGTCCAAAGGTAGGTGCTAGCGCCTCAATGGGGTTTTCCAAAGAGACCAGACCCTGCCATTGGGTATAGGTAGCACCTGTAGCCGGGTTTTCAAAAAGCATACCTGCAAAGGTAATAGCCAATATCCCTATGAGGATGGCGCCTTTGACCCTCATAATAACCAGTCCCGCTGTCAGGAGAATCCCCAATAGAGCCAGAATGACACCGGGATCCTGCAAATTGCCCAGGCACAGCAAATTATCAGGGTCATAGGCTATGATACCAGAATTATGCAGCCCCGAGAATGCAATGAAAAAGCCGATAGCCGCAGAAATAGCCTGCTTAACGCACTCTGGAATGCCGTTAACAATGCGCTCCTGTACACCTGCAACGCTGAGGATACTGAAGGTAACACCTTCCACAAACACACAGGCCAGGGCATTTTGCCATGACAGCCCCAGCGTACCGCAGACTGTGTAGGCAAAATATGCGTTGAGTCCCATGGCAGGCGCTAAGGCAAAAGGAAAATTAGTCAAAAGGCCCATTGCGATGCAGGCGATAGCTGCCGAGATAGCCGTCGCCCATAGTACCGCCTTGGAATCCATTCCTGTTGAGGACAGAATCGCCGGATTTACCGCCAAAATATAGGTACAGGTCAAGAACGTAGTCAATCCAGCAATGATCTCAGTTCTCACATTGGTGTGGTTTTCCTTGAGATGGAATCTCTTTTCCAGAAAAGAACCGCTGTTTACAAGCTGTGTTTCTTTTGCCATTTTAGCACCCCCATTTTTGTAGTATCTATTTGTAATACAAATAGATATACATTTATAGTATCAAAGCGGCACCACCAAATCAATGCACTTTTGCGAAAAAAAAGAGAGCCGATTTTCTCGAACTCTCACAAAACTCTGGGGTATTTATATTTTTTTTCGCAGAATTGTGTGCTTGAAGATGCCGTTTGCGTAATACTCCTGAGAATACAAAATGGGTTGACCCACAAAATTGTATCCCAGTTCATCGATGTACAAAAGCGGAGAGCCCTGTGGGATCTGAAACACATCGGCCCGCTCTGCATCCGCAGCCACAGCACTAATTTCAGATAGGTCCATATAAATCTCTGTGCCGCAATATTGTTCCACAAACTCAAATACAGGACTGTCCAAAAGCGAAAGGTCATATTCTTTTGCGACGATACTCCGACGCGCAATGTGGTCTACGCAATAGATTGCTGGCGCACCATCAGCTGTAATTAGGCGGACACTGATTACTACATCCTCCCCCGCTTTAATTCCAAGCTTCTGCGCTGTACGAACATCTGCTTTCCCCATCGCATTACGGACAAATGCCACACCAGGTATATAGCCAGCGGAGCGAATCATATCCAGAAATTCCTCTTCCAGATCCAACCGCACCTTCACATCCAACACATGCTGATTGATAATAGTACCAATCCCATGCTTACGGCTGATAAATCCCTCCCGTTCCAGTGTAGAAAGGCAGTCCCTCACCATGGTCCGGCTGATGCCAAAGTGCTTTGCGATATCTGGTTCCGAGGGAAGACGGTCTGCCCGAGAATATATGCCGGACTTGATCTCTTGGAAAATCTCCTTCGTATATTTCTCCGACAACTGCTGAGGTTTGCTCATTTTGAAAGGTATCCTTTCTGTTTTCTTCACTAAGAACACCTCTCTTTCCTTCCTCTCTCGGAACACACTCGTTTAGAACCGATAAAGCTCCCCAAGAATATGCTGTTGAGGTTGGTGTTTATCATCAAGGTGTCTGTTATATTAGCAATTTTTGTATTTTTCAGTATATCACGAAAAACTCTGCTTCGCAACTTCATTTTGGGAACATGCAAATTGTGTAAAGATATCATGAAATTTTTATAGATAAAGTCTACCATTATCGGATTGATGCCTTCATTTGCATCAAAATAACGGAGTCTTTGGAAGAAAATCTTAGGGTAGGTAACCCTCTGCGTCCTAGAAGTTTTCCCAAGTTTATATTTTTTGATGAGATAGGCCAAAATGTCGCTGCCTCATTAGCTGCATTCTCCGGGAGCCAACTCCAGAAAAGGAAAACCTATTGGGACACAAGTGTTTCAGTGGGATTGCACAATTTTTGCAGTATTTGCAGGCAAGACTCGGAGGCATTGCGATGCAATGCCTCCGGGCCTTTTTACAAATAGTTGTTAAATAGCAGTCAGCAGATTATTCCTTTATACTCTCTGCTAACCCTTTTGCCGTATCCATATAGTCCTGTGCTTCTTCTTCAAAAGGACTCATTCTTCATCGGCTATGCAAACCAGTTCGCCGCACGCTTTAATGTGTTGCACTTTATTCCTGAATGCTGTCTTTTCCCGCTGAGATGGGCGAGCCCTTGCGCTCATTCCTCAAATGTGGTATCATGAAAAAATTTTGAGGAAGGGTGTGATTTGGATGGAACTGTGCAAGAGGGACGAGACTCAAGCAGAAAAGGTCTGCATGGATGTTTTACCGGAGAGCAAGGCCTCTATATCTATGATAACGGAACTGCTGGCCGAAATGCGATTGGACAGATTTGTCTGCTTCCTGAAATAAGTGCCGTTTTAAATCAGTCAGATGCTGTATGTATACCTTTGACGGCTGCCGCGTCAAGCATTCTTTCCATTTCTATATATTGTTAAATTAAGGCCGTCACAGAAATAGTCAAAAATACTCCAAAGAAATAGCGGAGCGTTTGCCATAAAGCGAAAGAAGATTAACCCCAATCGGATTCCAATCAGTCCTAAGAATTATGATCTGGAGAAAATCAGGGAGCAGGAGCTTGTTAAGATCCGGGAGCTGACTGGTGTCTCTTTATCGCTCCAGTGACCCTCCTCTGTGATTCATACCGAGGGAGATTTGACGCATTTTATCCGCACGATAACCACAATTGCTGTCTCTGCGGCATTTGCAACCATCGCAGAGCCAATGATTCGGAAAAGAATTCTTTCTTCGGAGGAACTCCGAATTGTGCTTCAACGGGCGGCTATGAATGAAGAGATCGCGGACGGCGAGATTTCTGTTCAAGACATTCAACAGATATTATTAAATGAATACAGCCTCAAAGTCATAAATGTTAGTGGGCAATGCTCTCTAGGGGGAGTGGAAAATGCAAAACCGACAATGTGGAATCTACAAATGTATATAAAAGTTATAGGATTATCGCAGAGTTCTGCATGAATTTAACCCAAAAGCTCCCCATGCCTTCCAAGGGCATGGGGAGCTTTTGGGTTAAATTCCACGTCCATTGGACAGGGAATTTCTCTCCAGTATTGTGTCTCTCCCTTCAATTCTTGCCGCATTCTCCCTCAAATTTTGACAGGATGGTGTGAAGAGATTTTATTTTGATTTGTTTCGGAAAACGGCTTGAGTACCCATATCTTCTGTTTCAGGGCACAAAAAAGGGCCCAAGGTAACGTAAATTACCTCAGGCCCAATTTCATCATCGGGTCAATATTCCAGGGAGAATCTGCCTAGGATAAAAGGCAGAAGCCCAAGTATGGAAGTTCGATTACTTCAGCTCGACCTTGGCGCCAGCCTCTTCCAGCTGAGCCTTCAGAGCCTCGGCGTCCTCCTTGGAAGCACCCTCCTTCAGGGTCTTGGGAGCGCCCTCGACAGTAGCCTTGGCCTCGGCCAGGCCCTGGCCGGTGATCTCGCGGACAACCTTAATGACCTTGATCTTGGCAGCGGCGTCGAAGCCGGTCAGGACCACGTCGAAGGAGGTCTTCTCCTCAGCGGCGGGAGCGGCAGCGCCGGCACCAGCAGCGGGAGCGGCCATAGCGGCGGCGGAAACGCCGAACTCCTCCTCCAGAGCGTGCACCAGCTCGCTCAGCTCCAGAACGGTCAGGCCCTTGATCTCTTCGATCATAGCGGTAACTTTCTCAGACATTGTAATAGCCTCCTAATTGTAAAATTTAAAAGTAAGAACTTGCCGCCTCAATTACTCAGCGGCGGGGGCAGCTTCCTCGGCAGCGACAGCCACGGGCTCGCCGCCCTTTTCGGCGATCTGCTTCAGGACCACAGCCAGACCGGTAATGGGAGCCAGCATAGTACCCAGGAACTGGGCGCGCAGAACGGGCAGAGCGGGGATGGAAGCCAGAGACTGGATGGTCTCCAGAGAGACGGGCTTGCCGTCCATAAAGCCGCCCTTGATCTCGAACTTGTCGTTCAGCTTCTTGGCATAGTCGCTCATGACGCGGGCGGGAGCGACTACATCCTCCTCACACAGAGCCAGAGACGTGGTGCCGTTGAGCAGATCGTCCAGCTCGTTCAGGCCGGTGTTGTTGAAGGCAAAGCGGAGCAGGGTGTTCTTGACAACGGCGTAATCGACGCCGTTCTCCCGGCACTCTCTGCGCAGCGCGGTGTCCTCCTCAACGGTGATGCCCTTGTAATCCACGAGCACGCCGGCGGAAGCTTTCTGGATCTTCTCAGTCAGCTCGGCCACGATGGCCTGCTTTTCAGATAAGACCTTTGCGTTAGGCATTCTAGTGTTCACCTCCAGGAAAATTGTCGGTGCGTTCAAAAAAAGGAACCGTCCCTGTGCGCAAAGACACAGGGACGGATAGCAAATCAAGTTTGCCGCCCTCGGCAGGATTTATGGCTCATGCCACCTGCTGTCTTTGGAACGCATCTGGTATTATATTTAATTCTCGACGATTTGTCAAGAACTAAATAACAGATTTCCCCAGATCCCACAGGACCGGGAAAAATGCCCGGAAAAACCTCCGGTTTTTTCCGGTTCTTCCGCCTGCAGCGGAAGACGAAAACCGAATCATTTTGCCGCAACATGTGTGCGGCGAAAATTCATCGTCCCGCGCACCGGGGTGCGCACGCCAGTGACCACGTCGGGCCCCAACAAAAGCCCAGCTTTTGTCGGAAAAGGAAAAACAAACGGAGCAGTATCCGGTTTCACCACAGGCAGAAACGGATGAAGCGCAGTTTGTTTTGACGCGGCGATGGGGTGTTCGGAGGAGAGCCAGCTCCCCTCCGAACAGCCTCAGATCATCTTCGCCGTGTTCATCTTCACGCCGGGGCCCATGGTGGACGCGGCTACACAGCTGCGAATATACTGGCCCTTGGCGGAGGCAGGCTTCGCCTTCACGATGGCGCCCATCAGCGCGTTATAGTTCTCAGTCAGCTTCTCGGGGCCGAAGGACACCTTGCCGATGGGGCAGTGGATGATGTTGGTCTTGTCCAGGCGGTACTCGATCTTACCGGCCTTGACCTCCTGCACGGCCTTGGCCACGTCGGGGGTGACGGTGCCGGCCTTGGGGGAGGGCATCAGGCCCTTGGGGCCCAGGACCTTACCGAGGCGGCCCACCAGGCCCATCATGTCGGGGCTGGCAACAACCACGTCGAAGTCGAACCAGTTTTCCTTCTGGATCTTCTCCACCATATCCATCTCGCCCACGTAATCCGCGCCGGCCTCCCGGGCAGCGTCGGCCTTGTCGCCCTTGGCGAACACCAGGACCCGGACGGTCTTGCCGGTGCCGTGGGGCAGCACGATGGCGCCGCGGACCTGCTGGTCAGCGTGACGGGAGTCCACGCCCAGCTTCACATGGAGCTCGACGGTCTCGTCGAACTTGGCGGAAGCGGTCTTGCAGGCCAGCTCCAGAGCCTCGTTCACTTCGTACAGTTTAGTAGAATCGACCAGCTTTGCAGCGTCGACATAGTGCTTGCCATGTTTCATTGTATATCCTCCTGTGTGGTCATGCGGGCAGTGTTATGCCCTCCCACTGTTTATGTCTCAGCCCTCGACGACGACGCCCATGGAACGGCAGGTGCCGCGGACCATGCTGCAGGCAGCTTCCAGAGAAGCAGCGTTCAGGTCGGGCATCTTGGTCTTAGCGATCTCTTCCACCTGAGCGGCGGTCAGAGTAGCGACCTTTTCCTTGTTGGGCTTGCCGGAAGCGGTGTTGATGCCAGCGGCCTTCTTGATCAGAACGGCTGCCGGAGGAGTCTTGGTGATGAAGCTGAAGGAGCGGTCAGCGTAGACAGTGATGACGACGGGGATGACATAACCCATCTGGTTCTTGGTACGCTCGTTGAACTCCTTGGTGAAGGCCATGATGTTGACGC
>ENA-OPSU01001111-OPSU01001111.1-human-gut-metagenome-genome-assembly--contig:-NODE-1111-length-9336-cov-2.748734_pt1 | contig 9336 bp, 11 predicted proteins | sample MGYA00241811_ERZ501913 | MGnify/ENA primary metagenome ERZ501913 (study PRJEB25962, sample SAMEA2042113) | human gut metagenome | biome: human gut; feature: human-associated habitat; material: faeces...
AAAAAGCGGAAATACACCGCGCCCATAGCGGCACCGGCCAGCGCAAACGCTGCGCCCCGGAGCCAGGGTCTCCAGGTTCGCCGCTTCGCTGCTTCCCTCCTATGGTTCTCTTTGCGCTCTCTGATCATCGTTTGTCCATGCCGCAGGGAAATGCCTCCTCCGCGGCGCAACGGTCCAGCATCACGCTCTCATAGAGCCGGTAGCCGCCGGCAAGGTTCCTGCACGCAAAGCCATTCTGCTCCAGGATGCGGCAGGCGATATAGCTGCGCAGACCACTCTGGCAGATCACGTAGACCAGCTTTCCCGTTTCCAGCTCGTTCATCCGCTCCCTCAGCTCATCCACCGGAATATGAATCGTACCCTCGATATGGCCACTCTGGTACTCCTCTGCCGTCCGGGTGTCCAGCAGCGTCACACTGCCGTCCCGGGGCAGGGCGTCCACATCCTCCGGGAAGAACTGCTCCACCAGCCCATGGGACAGGTTCTCGATCATAAAGCCTGCCATGTTCACCGGATCCTTGGCGGAGGAGTAGGGCGGCGCGTAGGCCAGATCCAGATCCTTCAGCTGGAGGGCGGAGAGTCCCGCATGGATGGCCGTGGCCAGCACGTCGATCCGCTTGTCCACACCCTCGTAACCCACGATCTGCGCACCCAGCAGGCGGTATGTGCCCTTCTCGAACACCACCTTCAAGGTCATGACTTTGCCGCCGGGATAGTATCCGGCGTGACTCATGGGGGAGAGGTAGACCTTGTCGCAGTCGATGCCCGCCTGTTTTGCCGTCTTCTCATTGACGCCGGTGGTGGCGATGGTCATATCGAATACCTTGATGACGGAGCTGCCCTGGGAGCCGGGATACCGGCTGTCTCCGCCGCAGATGTTGTCCGCCGCGATGCGCCCCTGCTTGTTGGCGGGGCCCGCCAGGGAGAGGAGGGTGTCCTGCCCGGTGACGAAGTGCTTCACCTGCACCGCATCCCCCACAGCGTAGATGTCCGGCGCGGAGGTCTCCATCCGGTCGTTCACCAGGATGCTGCCCTTGATCCCCAGCTCCAGCCCGGCCGCCTTGGCGAGGCCGGTGTCCGGCGTGACGCCGATGGCCAGCACCACCATGTCGGCGGTGAGGGGCGCCTCGTCCTTCAGCAGCACATTGACCCGGTCACCGTTGGCGGCAAAGCCCTCCACAGTGCAGCCCAGATGCAGCCGCACCCCTTTTTGCCGCAGCTTGGCGTGGAGGAAGGCGGCCATGTCCGCGTCCAGGGGATTCAGCAGCTGGCGGGGCCGCTGGACCACGGTGACGTCGATGCCCAGCTCCCGCAGGTTTTCCATCAGCTCCACGCCGATGAAGCCGCCGCCGGCCAGCACCGCGGACCGGGGATGGTGCTGTTCGATGAATTCCCGGATCTTCAGGGTGTCCTCTACCGTGCGGAGGGTGAACAGGCGGTCGATCCCTACGCCGGGCAGCGCCGGCTGGGTGGGCCGGGCACCGGGGGAGAGGACCAGTTTGTCATAGGATTCGGTAAAGGTCTCGCCGGTAGCGAGATTCCGCACGTCCACGGTCTTCTCTGCCGGGTGGATGGCTGTGACTTCGTGGCGCACCCGCATGTCCACCCGGAAACGCTGCCAGAAGCTCTCCGGCGTCTGAAGCGTCAGCTCCTCTTTGTCGGTGATGCCGCCGCCGATGTAATAGGGCAGACCACAGTTGGCGTAGGATACATATCCGGACCGCTCAAATACCACGATTTCCGCGGTCTCGTCCAGCCGGCGGAGCCGGGCCGCGGCGGTGGCGCCTCCGGCCACGCCGCCTACAATGATGACTTTCATCTCACTTGACCACCTTTCCACGATAGTTGCAGATGCCGCCCAGATCCGTCACATCAGTATACCCCATGCGCCGCAGCAGGCCGGCCGCCTGACGGCTCCTGACGCCGCTGAGACAGTAGACGAAGAGGGGCGTCTCCCGGGCGGGGGGCAGAAGCTCTGTCCGCCCCAACGTCTGCAGCGGCAGATTCCGGCTCTCCGGAATATGACCGTCCGCATATTCCTCCTGTGTGCGCACGTCCAGCAGCAGGGCGTTCGGCGTGGCGGCAAACCGCTCCAGCCCCTGTCCCAGGTCCGGCCGCTGCAGAAATCCAAAGAATCCCATCATACGCATCCTTTCTGTCCGCGCCGCTGCTGCGGCGGGGCTCCCGGCACCGGGAGCCGGGCCGTCCGGCGGCTCTTTTAAAAAGAGTATACCACACGCCGACCGGGATTTCTGTGACAAAAGCACAGAAGTGTCCGGCGCTTGCAATCCCGTCTGGGTGGTATATAATGAATAACAATGCAGACCGGGGCCTGCGGGGGACCGGACAGGAGGCGTGCGGATGGAGTTTTTCTGGGAGATGCTGTCCCTGCAGGAGACGATGTTCCTTCTGATCCTGACGGGCGTACTCATCAAAAAGCTGAAGATCATCGACGCGGCGGGGCGGAAGATGCTCTCCGACCTGCTGATCGATGTGATCCTGCCCTGCAATATCGTCGAGTCCTTTTTAGGCGGGATGGTGTTCCCAGACGGCTTCGCCCGGAACTGCCTGCTGGCGGTTGGACTTTCCGCAGTCATCCAGCTGATGTCCATATACGGCAGCAAGCTGCTCGGGAGCAGAGGAGCGTTCTCTCCTACGGCATCATCTGTTCCAACTCCAGCTTTGTGGGGTTGCCGGTGGCCCGCCTGCTGTTTGGGGATCTGGGCGTGATCTACACGTCCATGTTCCAGATCCCGCTCCGCTTCACCATGTGGACGGCGGGGCTGTCCCTCTTCACCAGCGTCAGCAGGAAGGACGCCTTCCGCAAGCTGGTCCGCCACCCCTGCATCATCGCCGTTTTCGCGGGGCTGCTCCTGATGGCCGCTCCGGTGTCCCTGCCGGGCTTCCTGGTGCCTTCCTGAAAATGCTGCTGACCGCTCTGGGTTATGACAGCGCCATCGAGGGCTTCACCGGCACCAACTGGACCGTCAATGTGGCCTCCCGCGCCATCGAGGCCGGTCTGACTAAGGGCAATGAGAACTTTGTTGGCACCCGTGCCGCCACCCGTGAGGAGGCCTGCCTGTATGCCGTCAACGCTCTGAAAGCCACCCTGGTGGAGTATGAAAACAAGGGCACCGACGTCACCGTCAACGGCGCCACTGTTGCTATCGGCGCTTCCAAGCCCACCTACGTGACCAGCAACATCCACGACGCTGCCACTTCTATCAACGACGCCACCGACAACGTGAAGAACGGCTGGACGGTTGAGTTCGCTGAGAAGTATCAGCCCGACCTGGCTCTGAAGGACACCGCCGACGACTTCGGCCGTCCGGCCCACACCTGGACCTGGAAGAAGGCCGAGATCGGCACCTATGTGGACTTCGACAAGATGGTGGCCGAGTACACCACCAAGGTCACCGGCGAGGACCTGTACAACCTGCTGGGCAAGACCGCCATTGATGACAACACCCTGTTCGTCTATGTGGACGGCGAGGATGAGAATCTGGGTGATGCCGCCTTCGGCAAGGCCGACATGGTGAAGAAGAACGACGAGACCATCGGCCGGACCGGCAACGGCGTGCTGACCCAGGTGTTCCTGGACACCCAGGACGACGAGATCACCGTGGCCATCATCAACACCTATCTGGCCAAGGCCGCCGAGGACTACGACGAGAAGAACGACGACGTGGACCTGGATGTCTACTATGTGGACAACAACGGCACCAGCCGCAAGCCCGTCTACATGAAGACCGCTGACGAGGATAAGCCCCAGAAGCAGACCATCTCTGTGGACGGCGAGGACTTCGCCATCGAGGAAGTGGCTGAGAACGACCTGTTCCTGGTGACCATCGCCCAGGGCGTGATCCAGACCATGGACGCTCCCGAGGTCCTGTCCGACACCAGCATCTCCAACTTCCGCCTGGAGAAGTATGTTACCGCCGGTGGTACCCAGTATGACTACGCTGACACCGTCATGTATGATGAGGAAGTGCTGGATCAGTATGACGACGCCAATATGAAGGACGTCACCTACAATGTGATCCTGGACGCCTACGGCTACATGATCGGCATTGAGCAGAACGAGGATCCCGACCAGTACGTGTTCCTGACCGGCATCGACGGCAAGAACAGCAACCTGTCTGTGCGGAACGCTGACGCCAACGTCATCTTCATGGACGGCAACATGGATACCGTCACCGTGAACATGACCAAGAGCGACATCGACACCACTGGCAAGAACCTGTCTCAGCTGAACACCTGGTGCACCTACACGGTCAACAACGACAACGTGTATACCCTGAAGGAAGTGGCTGTGTCCACCTCCAAGAACGTCATCGACGATGACACCGATGTGGCCCAGTATGCCCAGGATGTGGGCAGCAATGGCGCTACCATCGATAAGAAGCACGTGTCCCTGAAGGCCGCCAACAACAGCAGCTACGTCTACGGCAACGACGACTCCGTCTACCTGAACGTGGAGCTGAAGAACGTTGAGGTCGAGGATACCACTGGCGGCTCTGGCGGCGAGTATCGTCAGATCGTGGACGATGTGGAGTCCGTCACCACCGGCGTGAAGAACGTCAACCTGGTGATGGAGAACCTCAAGAACGTGAAGCCCGATAAGGATCCCAACACCTACATTGCTCCCGACGCCGAGATCTACACCCTTTACAATGATGACGGCTATGTGATCGCCGCTGTCACCATCGGCGAGAACGAGGGCACCTCCTCCAACTACGTCTATGTCACCAGCAGCAACGTGAACCGCGAGGCTTACGACGATGAGACCGAGTGGACCTGGACCCGCGAGGTGGTCGTCAACGGCGAGCTCGTGGAGATCTCCGAGGTCGGCGACTCCCTGGAGTGGATCGGCAACGCCTCCAAGAACCAGGGTGAGATGGCTCAGGGCGAGTGGTTCGAGGTCAAGTATGACGCTGACGGCAATGTCCGTAAGGTCGAGGCCATCGACTTCTCCAAGGCTGCTGACAAGTTCGTCGACGAGGTCGAGGACGTGGAGGACGCCGTTGAGGACTTCGACACCGTCCTGCTGTCCGACACCAACACTGTTGAGAAGCTGACCTTCAAGAACGGCACCCTGTACACCGACCGGAACGCCACCAAGGGCTTCTCCGTGTCTCCCGAGGTGAAGGTGGTTCTGTCCCTGGCCGACAAGAAGGGCAACGAGTTTGATGATGTGGATGACTCCTACACCGGCTACAACGGCCTGGAGAAGGCTCTGCGCGACATGAATGCCCAGGGCACCTTCGGCACCGGCGTGGTCGAGGTGAGCGCGATCCTGGATAACGGCGTGGCCACCAGCATCGTGATCAACGACAAAGCCAAGGCTGGCTCTGATGTGAGCAATCCCACGGTTCCCGAGGGTGAGTTCCTGCCCGCTTCCTGGAATCCGACTACGAAGGGGATCGAGCTGCGCTACTATGAGAAGTCCATGAGCGACAGCGAGATCAAGGCCGCCATCGAGGACCTGCTGGGCGCTCCCGTGGATCGCCTGAACAAGTTCATGGGCTATGTCACCCTGGAGAACGGCGACATGTACCGCGTGAACTTCACTCAGATCGAGGTCGTGGCCATCAGCATTGACGGCGAGGTTGTCAGCTATCCCGACAAGGGTGATGCCGCCAATCTGACCAACATTCCCGCTGGCAACTACTTCGACATCAATGAGAATCCCGATGGCTTCATTGGAGGCAGCAACAGAGGTCTGCTGACCGTTCCCAGCACCGGCAAGGTGACTGTGAGCAACACCAACAAGGACCGTGAGTTTGTCACCGCCTACGAGCTGGATATTGACGGCACGATCACCTCCGATGTGTCCGCCGAGGTCAACGGCAAGACCGTTTCCGACGGCGACTACATTGCCGACGGTGAGGTTGTGGAGCTGACCTTCACCACCGCTGGCGACTACACCGTGAACGGTGAGCTGGTCCGCGCGGCTGCCAACGACACCTATGAGATCGAGGCGACCGAGGCCATCATGGTGAGGAGTGTTTCCAACTACATGACTGAGGAAGATATCGCGGACATTGTGGATGCCTATAATCCTGGTACTCCCACTGGTGCGACCATCACTCGGAGCGGCGACACTCTGAACATTGTTCTCAACAATACCGTATCTGATTGGACCGATGTAAGCGGCACTGGCTTGTTTGTTCTGGCAGAAGATCTGCTGGAGGATAACTCCATCCTGATTACTTTCCCGGATGGATCTGCCGAGCGGATTGATAAGGGTACTAATGCAGCTGCGGCAGCTGCTCAGCTGACTCCGAAGCTGGGTAATGTGAGCGATCTGACGCCTACTCCCATCGTGATTACTGTCACGGTTGAGAACGCTGGCAGTGGCGCTTCTGTGGAGTATACTGTAAATCTCAGCCAGGCTGACTAAGCAGTATAGCTTCAAAAGTTTCTCAAGCAAAGCGGAGCCCCCCGGATTTCCGGGGGGCTTCCCTTTTATTCGTCCACTTCCAGAATCGTCACCAGACTGTAGGTCTGCCCGCTGGTGTTGCAGATGTAAATGGCGTTGGGGTAGTCTGGCGTGGCGGTAAATTTGACGCTGTTTTTGACCCATTTGACGGGCACAATTTCTCCTCTGCATCGACCTGCTGTATGCTGCGGACTCTTTCGGCACCCATGCAGGGAGGAATCTGCGCCATACAGGAGGATATCCTGCGGGGACGGAACGTGGAGCACGAGGGGAGGCCCTTTTCCAGCACGGAGAATCTGGAAGCCACGATGCGGAAGGGGGCGTGGTTCAACCTGTTCTGTCTGGACATCTGTATGGCTGGCAAGAGCGGCATGGAGTTTGCCTGGGAGCTGCGGTCCTGGGACGAGAGGGCGGGAGTCTTTTTTATCACCACCGCAGCAACGCATATTTGAAGGCGGGCTATCAGGCCACCCCATTCAATATCTCTTTAAACCAGTGCAGCGGGAGGAGCTGGCCGAGGCCCCGGAGGCGGATCTGCGCCAGCGGCAAGTACCCCGGACATTGACGCTGCGCGGCAGCGGCCGTGCTCTGCGGAATGGAATTGATGGCGGAATGGCCCGTGTAAACTTGAGGGGCCAGCCAGGCCAGCCGTTCCCCATCTCCTCCCGCTGGCGCTGCTGCCCCCGGCCTACGCCGCGGTGGAGGCTGATTGATGCGCAACCGCATGCTGGAGTTCCATGGACTGGTGGACAGCCGGGGCAATCTCATTACAGATAAGAAGATCACCGTGGATGGGGGAACTACACTCCGGAGGAGCTGAAACTGGTCCTGGACATCGAAAAATACTTGGCCCATGTCCAGGCTGCCTACTTTACAGAGCGGGACATCGCAGAGAAACAGCGGGACAGCTTTTATAATCCGGCCGACCCCTGGGACAATGGTGACATCTCCTTCACCGGCGGCATCCAGCCGCTGATGGTGAACGCCCTGACGGACGAGGGGCCTTCCGGCATCGACTACAGGGAGCGCGGGCCGATGTGGAGGTGGAGCAGACCGGAGCGAAAAGCAAAGCTCTCCATATCCATCAATCACCATCACACTGAACCGGCACAGAACGCGGACGTGGGATGTATGCCAGGGCTGCTCCTCCCGGCCGTGCCGGCATTGCCCTGGTGGCTCTCAACGGTGGCCAGAATGTGGAAAACGCGAATGGCCTTACCGTGGCGCGCCTTCCCGACGCAGAGAGCACCGCCCTCCGGTTTAACTTTGCTGTGGGACAGGCTCCCTTCCTGGTGATCCCACAGAGCGGTCGGACCATCACGCTCCGTCAGGGCGGCGCTGTGGCGGTGAACTGGTCCAACAACCGGCGCCAGAAGAACGAGGGCACTGCGCCAAAGTACGCGGGCTTCAGGCCCCCACATCCCATGTGGCGGTATTGTATCCGGATCTCACTGGCGGAGGGATAAAAATGTGGATCTGCTCCCATGGGACCGGACACACTGACCACCACCAGGGAGAACCAGACCTTTTCCTCTGTCACTCCGCCCTGGGAGATGGTGCGGGCGCCCATCTATGAGAGCGGCGCCTGCAGCTTCCGGGTGGCAGGTGTACGCAGTGTGCTGGGAGCAGTATTACGGCAGCTGCAATCCGCCCTGCTGGTCTTTGGGAAGGTGGTTCTGGGAACGATTTCTCACCCGCTTGGGGAAAAAGAAAAGCGTCCGGCTTGCCGCAAGGCAGCTAAACGCTTTTCGGCGGGTATCTGAAATGGGGATAAAACCCATGAATAGCGCTGCATGGCGGGCCGGGGCACCGCCAACGGGCATGTGCCGACACCGGCGGGCAACTGCCGCGCCATGCAAAATTCTGCGGATGCCTTTCGTCCTGCAGCAAAAAATGCTGGATGGAGGAAAAAGGAGGTCTTTGTGCCACAAGTCTGCCGCCGGTTTTCCATGGAAGTCAGTTGATGGTTCGCAGGCGCTGGAGAAATTCCTGGTTTTCCGTCTTTTCGCAGATCGCGTCAATGTTGGAGGAGATGACCCAAACCGCCATCCCGCGTTCTGCGCAGGCAACCAGCAGGTCGATAATCAGTTCATGATGCGCCGTCTCCTGCCCGGAAAAGGGAAAAAAGCAGACCAGCAGCTGCGGATTCAGCAGATACCATTTGAAATAGGAGAACCGGAGGCGCGCCGGTAAGGACCAAGTGCGCAGAGGCCGCAGCAGATCCTCTCGGGGAAACCATCTGGAGGCCTCCTCCAAAATATTCTCCGCGCCCCGCCGGCGAACCAGACGGTATCCGGCCTTGGGAAGCAGGCAGGTCGTCAGGTTGTCCAGCGCGGTGAGGTTGTCAAACAATACACCGCCGGGACGGTCCGGCCGTTCGGTCTGAATCCCGATCTCCGTGCCGATCTGCTTTGTCATCTCTTCATGTGTCTGTGCCTGCCCGTTCAGCCACAGCATCCCACTCAGCCAGTTCCTGCCGCCCAGAAAGCACTCCCGGAGTCTGGCAGCAGCCGTGTAGTTCTCGTCCCGGAAGTAGGCGATCTCTCCGCTGTGAATCTGGCAGGTCAGCGGTTTCGTTTCGCGAAGAATCGTTCACCCATTCCCGGAAAAGTGAGACCCTCCAGCCGCAGCACCTGCTTGTCTTCCCAGCGGCACTCTGTATGCTCCGCTCCGCGGTCCCGGGGCTTCCAGCCCAGAACTGCATAGAGCTGCTCCCCGTACTCCTCCGGGTAAAGCCGATAGCAGGTCCTGCGGTCCCGGATGACGTCGATCCGGTCACAGTAGCGGTACATGAATGTCTCGTCCAGATCCAGCAGGAATACCGCCGTCCCTTGGCGCAGCAGCAGCTGTACGCACTCCATCAGTTTTTCCACATCCCGCCGCCGCAGGATTTC
>ENA-OPSU01001122-OPSU01001122.1-human-gut-metagenome-genome-assembly--contig:-NODE-1122-length-9234-cov-3.055017_pt1 | contig 9234 bp, 9 predicted proteins | sample MGYA00241811_ERZ501913 | MGnify/ENA primary metagenome ERZ501913 (study PRJEB25962, sample SAMEA2042113) | human gut metagenome | biome: human gut; feature: human-associated habitat; material: faeces...
ATATTTTGGTGCAAAAACAATATGATACTTACAATTCCATTTCGTATGTGCTAAAGTTTCTCTTCTGAGAAACTCCACTGTGCTGAACAGGCTTAAAGCCTAACAATAAAACAGAAACGCACAAAATGTTAAGTAGTCATCTGTGCGTCTCTATATCTTCTGTATTAAACTGTAATAAATCCTAATCCTTCAAGTACTGAGAACACTAAGATCGCAACAATGCAGATTGGTGCAATATACTTAACCATAATAAGGAATAGTGATTTTCTCTTAAATTCCCCAGAGCTTTCAACTTCATCAACAATTACTTTTGGCTTGATGATATAACCGACAAATAAACATGTTAAGAATGCTGCGATCGGCATTAATACACTGTTACTGATGAAATCAAAGAAATCAAGGAAGTCAAATCCTAAAATCGTAATATTGCTCCATGCTCCAAATCCTAAAGATGATGGAACTGCTAGTAACAGAGCAATGATAAACATTGTAATACATGCAGTTCCTCGTTTCATATGGAACTTATCCATCAGAACTGCTACGAGTGTTTCAAGCAGCGAAATGGAAGAGGTAAGTGCTGCAAGTAACACTAAAATAAAGAATACTGCTGCAATAACACTTGAAAAAGCCATACTGTTAAATACTTTTGGAAGCATCACAAACATCAAAGATGGACCTTTTGCAAGCATGGATGAATCTCCGTTTGAGAATACAAACACAGCTGGTACGATCATAAGTCCTGCAAGGAAAGCAACCCCTGTATCAAAAATCTCAACCTGTGTGACTGATTTCTCAAGGTCAGCTTTCTTTGGCATATATGATCCAAATGTGATCATAATACCCATAGCAAGGGACATCGAATAAAATAACTGTCCAAGTGCAGCTAAGATCGTTGTCGGACCAAATCCTTTTAAACTTGGTTTTAAATAATATGCAACTCCAGCCATCGCCCCTGGTCTTGTGATACAGAATAAAGAAACTCCGATCAACAAGACGATCAAAACTGGCATCATGATCGTGCTGACACGTTCTACTCCGCCTTTGACTCCTCCTGCAACAACCACTGTTGTAGCGATCAGGAAAACAAGAACACAGATCATAGGTTCTGCTGATTTGCTGATAAACCCTGTAAAGAATGTATCAGAGGCGGCATTATGAATCCCTCCCTGAAGCGATACCAGTGCATATTTTGTAACCCATCCACCGATAACACAGTAGTACGGGAAGATAATAAACGGAATGATCGTTGTAAGATATCCGATAAATGTATGCTTCTTGCTAAAGTGTCCAAATGCACGGATCGCACTGGTTCCTGCCTTTCTTCCAAGGGCAACTTCTGTGATCATCAGTGAAAATCCAAATGTTAATGTAAGGATCAGATAAGTTAATAAAAATGTTCCTCCGCCATACTTGGCTGCAAGATATGGAAATCTCCAGATGTTTCCAAGACCTACGGCAGACCCAGCCGTTGCAAGAACGAACCCTAAACGGCTCGAGAATCCACTTCTTTCATTACTCATAATATTAAGTACCTTCTTTCATATATATTCAGATACGTAAGGATATGTATCTGGCTCTGCCGGAGATCTTAGATATGAATCCTGCATGGCAGGATTCCCAGCCTGGATGCTGAATTCTATTTAGATGACGTCCACATCTTCTCCGGCAAGGACGGCATTCATATTACGTACAGAACACATCTTTCCACACATTGTACATGTATCTTCTCTCTCTGGTGTTGATTCTGCACGGTATCTTCTTGCCTTTTCAGGATCAAGAGCAAGTTCGAACTGTTTCTCCCAGTCAAGTTTCTGTCTCGCAGCTGCCATCTGGTTATCCCAATCCATAGCGCCTTTTACACCTTTGGCAATATCTGCTGCATGTGCTGCGATCTTGGAAGCCATGATTCCTTCTTTCACATCATCGACATTTGGAAGACGCAGATGTTCTGCTGGTGTTACATAACATAAGAAGCTTGCTCCAGAAGCTGCAGCGATTGCTCCACCAATTGCAGATGTGATATGGTCATATCCAGGTGCAATATCTGTTACCAGAGGTCCAAGAACATAAAATGGTGCTCCATGACAGATCGTCTGCTGGATCTTCATATTCGCCTGAATCTGATCCATTGGCATATGTCCAGGTCCTTCGATCATAACCTGTACATCCTTCTTCCATGCACGTGCTGTTAATTCTCCTAATGTTACTAATTCTTCGATCTGTGAAATATCACTTGCATCAGCAAGGCATCCTGGACGACATGCATCGCCAAGGCTTAGCGTTACATCATATTCGTTACAGATATCAAGGATTTCATCATAATATTCGAAGAATGGATTCTCATTGCCTGTTGCTTCCATCCATGCAAAGATCAGAGAACCACCACGAGACACAATGTTCATCTTACGTTTCATTGCCTTAAAACGTTCCGCTGTGTTTCGGTTGATCCCACAATGGATCGTCATAAAATCTACACCATCTTCTGCATGCATCTTAAAAACATCGATCCATTCACGAGATGTGATATCCTTTAACGCTTTATTGTAATAAACAATCGCATCGTAAATAGGTACGGTACCAAGGATTGCTGGGCATTCATCGACAAGTTTCTTACGAAATACATGAGTATGTCCAAAAGAAGAAAGATCCATGATAGCTTCTGCACCCATCTCTACGGCTTTATTAACTTTCTCCATCTCAACATCTAAGTTTAGACAGTCTCTGGATGTTCCAAGGTTTACATTGATCTTTGTCTTCAAAGAATTCCCGATTCCAAATGGCTTTAAACACTTGTGGTTCTTGTTTGCAGGGATGACAATAGTTCCAGCCGCAACTTCTGCCATAAGGTCTTTCACGTCAATTCCTTCATAGGCAGCAACTGCTTCCATCTCTTTCGTTACAATTCCCTGTCTTGCTGCGTTCATCTGTGTTGTGTACTTCATGATTGAAAACCTCCAAAATATAAGATTTTGGGAGACTCTTATTCGGTTTTGTTTATTTTATCATCATTCTGTCTTGTTGAGATAAAAAAAGACAAACTTTAAAAAGCCTGTGATGCTGCTTTACAGTTCGTCTTGTATTCATAGCATCCAAATCCCTACGACGGCATTATCCGTATCAGGTCCATGGTCGAAACTCTCGTTTCCTCTCAGCTAAGGTATCACCTTTTAAGCTCCCATTTCAGTTACATCAATATTGTACCATCCTAAAAGGCAGATAGCAAGAATTTTGTATCCTTGTTATCTGCCTTTTGTACTTCTTTATCTTTATATTTTTCTTTTATTTTACTGGTCTGGCGATCGCTGCAACTTTGCGGTACCATGGATAGCTGTAAGACACACTGCTTCCATCTGCATGTACGATCGTGTCATTTCCAACATACATGGCGATATGGTCGATATTTTTATATCTTCCATTCTTTCCACTTCGTTTACGGTAAAAAATCAGATCTCCCGGAAGTAATCTGTCTGATTTTCCGTTATATGTAGAAAGTTTTAATAATTTCTTCTTTTTTCCACACCATTTAGCAATATCTGCAGCTGTTGGTGCATAGCTCTTACTTCCAAAATTCACACCATATGGTTTATAAGATTTCCACACAAAAGAACTGCAGTCCACATAACCTTTCCGCATTCGTTTTGCCTGACTGTATCTTGGTTTTGTCTTACAGATCGCTTGAGCTTTACTGACTCCTTTGTATACTTTGGATTTTAAGATATAAATATTAAAAGATACACTCGCATTATCAGCACTGATCGTTAAGGTTGTCCTTCCGTATTTTTTTCCTTTTGTTAATCCATTTGATGATACAGATGCATATTTTGTATTTCCAACTTTATATGTAACTGGTGTATATCCGCTGGCTCCTGATACTTTGTAAGATACTTTTTGTCCTTTTTTCAGAATACAACTGGCTCTATATTGTGGATCTGTGCACTTTACAGTTGCTTCCAGACAAATTCCATCTACATATACGTATATCTTTCTGGTTTGTTTTGCATATCCGTAAAATGTCCCATCATCCGATACATAAAAATTATGGTTATTATCTGCTCGATAGATAATGCGTTCTTGTCCATTCGCCGAGTTGCCTTCTAATTCAACTTTCCCTTCGTTATAAAGAACCGTTGCAAGTTTGTTATTCTTTAATCTCGGATTGGAAATCTGGATATGCATTTCTTTTGTTTCAATACTTTGATATTCTGTTCCTTCATCTGTTATGATATTTAATCGGACTGTTGCATCTCCTATGGATCTTCCTGTAATCCTTGCAGTCTTCTGATCTGCTGATACCTCCATCGCAATATGATCATTTCCATTGACGATCTGCCAGTTATATTTCAGATTATCTCCATAATCATAAGAATCGTTATATTTTAATGAAATATTTCCGCCAACAGCAACACCTGCATTGATGCCAGAATCATAGAAATCAATGTCATATGTTGCTGCTTCTTCCGGTGAATCGTATCCGCCCCATAAATTATATCCTGCTTTGTTTATCTTATTCGTTATCTTTCCCATGCCAGTCTTACTTGCTGCTGATACGGGCATGATCTGAATCGATAACATTCCTATAACAGCTGAAAGCGTACATACGCACAGCTTTTTCATCACTTTTTTCACTTTATTTCTCCCCATTTATCTTGTTTCTCTTAATGTATATTCGACTATTTATAAAATTTAATTCATTACATTGACTGGTTTTCCTTCCATCCAACATTTCACATTATCAAAATCAATGATCGCACGTTTTACCAATGCTTCTTTTGTTGCAAATGCAACGTGTGGTGTCGCGATCAGATTCCTTGCATGTAAGAGTGGATGATCTTTTGATACCGGCGGTTCATTCTCAAAGACATCAACGGCTGCTCCTGCAATCTTACCGTTATTGAGTGCTTCAGCTAATGCTTCACTATCAACAACCGGACCTCTTGCCGTGTTGATCAAAACTGCATCTGGTTTCATCAATGCGATTTCATCTTTACCGATCAAACCTTTTGTTGATTCATTTAAAGGTACATGCAATGAAATGATATCACAATTATATAAAAGTTCTTCTAACCCTACAAATTGAATTCCTGGAAGATCTTTTACTGTCCTTGAATATGCGTAAACTTCACATCCAAATGCCTGGGCGATCTTCGCAACTCTGGTTCCGATCGCTCCGGTTCCGATCACACCGAATTTCTTTCCTTCCAGTTCAAATCCAACCAGACCATCCTTAGTTCCTTCTTCTCGGACTACCTGATCGCAGGAAATGATATTTCGATACAGTGAGATCAAAAGTCCAAAGACAAGATCTGAAACCGCAGCATTTGAATAGCCTGCACAGTTGCATACTGTAATCCCCTGTTCTTTGCATGCATCCATAGCAATATGATCGATCCCTGTAAATGCTACCGCCAGCATCTTAAGGTTTTTGCAGCCTTTGATCACTTCAGCATTCAATGGCAGGTTTGCAACCATAATAATGTCCGCATCCTTTCCACGTTCGATCAGACTTTCTGTGTCAGTTACTTTGGTCTGGTAAGATACGATCTCGACAGAATCTGGCAATGCCTTATGTGCGATTTCCATTAATTTCTCTTCTTCCACACCTAGTGGTTCAATAATTACTAATTTCATAATTGTCGAATACTCCTTTCGTATGATTTTACTCTACTATTCTATCATCAAATATACGATTATAAAAGCTTAGAAATATTTTATTTCATAGAGGATTCCATCGAAGTTTCTTATGATCCATATAAAGTAAAAAAACTGCCACACTAGTTTCCACCAATGTGACAGTTTCATATACTTTATAGAAAATATACTGGAGTAAATCTCTTAATTATTTAAGAGTTACTTTAGCTCCCTGTTCTTCTAATTTAGCTTTGATATCTTCAGCTTCTGCTTTAGATGCACCTTCTTTAATTACTTTAGGAGCTCCATCAACTAATTCTTTAGCTTCTTTTAATCCTAATCCTGTTACTTCACGAACAGCTTTGATGACTTTAACTTTAGCTCCACCAACTTCTGTTAATTCTACGTCGAATTCGTCTTTTTCTTCTGCTCCACCTTCAGCTCCAGCTGCTGCTACTACAACACCTGCTGCTGCAGATACTCCAAATTCTTCTTCACAAGCTTTTACTAAATCGTTTAATTCTAATACTGATAAACCTTTGATAACTTCAATAATTTCCTGAGTTGTCATTATAATTTCCTCCTAATATTTTAAATTTACTGATAACTGATCTTACTCAGCTGCGGCCCCTTCTCCGTCTTTTTCAGCGATCTGCTTAATAACACGAGCAAAGTTTGTAATTGGGGACTGAATGCTTCCAAGGAATTTCGCAAGTAATTCGTCTCTTGATGGGATGCTTGCGATAACCTGGATACCATCTTTGTCATAGAATGTTCCTTCTACAACACCAGATTTCATTTCTAATACTTCGATGTTCTTAGCGTGTTTTGCAAGGATTCTTGCAGGAGCTGTAGCATCTGTTTTAGAAACAGCGATTGCTGTAGGTCCTGTTAAATCATCAGCTAATGCTTCAAATTCTGTTCCCTGGATTGCAAAACGAATCATTGTATTCTTACATACTTTGTATTCTACACCAGCTTCTCTTAATTCTTTACGCATTGCTGTATCCTGTTCTACAGTGATTCCGCGGTAAGAAACTAATACTGCTGACTGAGCATCTGTAAGTAATTCTTTAATTTCGTTTACTACTGGTTGTTTTAACTCAACTTTTGCCATTGAAATGGTGCACCTCCTTGATTTATTTTGTGTACCACCGCACATATAAAAAGAAAACTCTATATCCGCACAGACATAGAGTGTTAATTAGCATATTCACTAATACTCTCCTCGGCAGGTTGTTCTACGTTGCGCCTTGCGGCACCTGCTGTCTTCGGCAGTAATACTTTACATATAATACACGACATTTATATATATGTCAAATGTTTTTTTACTTTTTTTGAAATGTTTTTATTTTTATGCAATTCCCATATGGCAACATAGGATTTTGCATAAATCTGGGGTCAGACTACATGAGACTGACCCCGCTTAAAGTTAAATATTAAGCAAATTTTGTTGTATCAATTTTCACTCCAGGTCCCATTGTAGAAGTAATTGTTACGTTTCTAAAATACTGACCTTTTGCTGCTGCAGGTTTTGCTTTTACGATTGCATCGATTAACGTCTGGAAGTTGTCCGCTAACTGTTCTTCTGTGAAAGAAGCTTTTCCAACTGGTACATGAATGATGTTGGCTTTATCTAATCTATATTCGATCTTACCTGCTTTGATTTCTTTAATGGCATTCGCAACGTCCATTGTTACAGTTCCGGCTTTAGGGTTAGGCATTAAACCTTTAGGTCCTAAGTCACGTCCTAAACGACCTACTACACCCATCATGTCTGGAGTAGCTACTACTACGTCGAAGTCATACCAGTTTTCTTTCTGGATCTTAGGAATTAATTCTTCTGCTCCTACGAATTCTGCTCCTGCTGCTTTCGCTTCTTCAGCTTTTGCATCTTTAGCGAATACAAGAACTTTAACTTCTTTACCAGTTCCGTGTGGAAGTACAACTGCTCCACGGATCTGCTGGTCTGCCTGACGTCCATCTACACCAAGACGGATATGTGCTTCGATTGTTTCGTCAAATTTAGCGTTTGCTAATTTTTTTACTAAAGCAACTGCTTCCTGTGGATCATAATTGTTTGTTCTGTCCACTAATTTTGTAAGCTCTGCGTATCTCTTACCTTTTTTCATTCTAAAATACCTCCTGTGGTAATATCGGGAGTTCACCCTCCCACTTTCGTTTCAAATTTGTGACTACTCTTCTACTGTGATTCCCATACTTCTTGCAGTACCGGCGATCATGCTCATTGCTGCTTCGATAGAAGCTGCGTTTAAGTCTTTCATTTTTGTTTCAGCGATCTGCTGAAGATCTGCTTTAGAAATAGTAGCTACTTTAGTTCTGTTAGGTTCTCCTGATCCAGACTGGATTTTGCAAGCTTTCTTTAATAAAACTGCTGCTGGTGGAGTCTTTGTGATGAAGCTGAAGCTTCTATCCTGATATACAGTGATTACTACAGGGATGATCATGTCTCCCTGATCAGCTGTTCTTGCGTTAAATTCTTTTGTAAACTGTACAATGTTTACTCCGTGCTGTCCAAGTGCTGGTCCAACGGGTGGTGCTGGTGTTGCCTTTCCTGCTGGAATCTGAAGTTTGATATAACCTTCTACTTTTTTTGCCATTTCAATTACCTCCTTGTGGTATTGTCGGGGACAAGCCCCTCCCACTTACTTTTAATCCATTTTTTTCACTTCTGAAAAACTAAGTTCAACCGGTGTGTCACGGCCGAACAGCTCAACATTGATCGACAGACTCTTCTTCTGTTCGTTCATGCTCTGCACAGTTCCCACTGTGCCTTCCCATGCTCCGCTAAGTACGACAACCATGTCGCCGACTCCGAAATTCACGATAACATTATCTCTCTGGATGCCGAGATTTTCCATCTCATGCTCCTCGAGCGGAACCGGTTTTGATCCCGGTCCGACAAAGCCTGTCACTCCGCGAGTATTTCTGACTACATACCATGTATCGTCATTCATGACCATATGGATCATCACATACCCCGGAAACATCTTGCGCTGAACCGCTTTTTGAACACCGTTTCTCAACTCTGTCGCTTCTTCCATAGGAACGCGTACTTCAAGAATCTGATCTTCAAGATGACGGTTCTCGATCGCCTTATCAATATTCGCTTTCACTTTGTTTTCATACCCTGAATAAGTATGAACTACATACCATTTTGCTTCTGACATAAAATCACCTTTCCGCTGCGGTCAACTATTTTATCAATAAGTCAATACCGTATCTTAGGATTACGTCGATCACCGCGATCAACGCTCCGAGGATTACGGAAACAGCAACAACTGCCGTGGTCTGTCTTGCAAGTGTTTTCTTATCCGGCCAAATAACCTTTTTGAATTCCGCTTGAAGTCCTTTGAACCAGCTCTTTTTCTGAGTCTTTTCTGTTTCACTCATAATTCCACTTCCCCCTGACGACTACTTCGTTTCTTTGTGCAGTGTGTGTGATTTACAGAATTTGCAGTACTTCTTTGTCTCCATGCGGTCGGGATGAGTTTTCTTATCCTTCGTCATGTTGTAGTTACGCTGCTTACATTCTGTACATTCCAATGTGATTCTTGTGCGCACAACTTCCACCTCCATTTTGTT
>ENA-OPSU01001123-OPSU01001123.1-human-gut-metagenome-genome-assembly--contig:-NODE-1123-length-9231-cov-1.860179_pt1 | contig 9231 bp, 4 predicted proteins | sample MGYA00241811_ERZ501913 | MGnify/ENA primary metagenome ERZ501913 (study PRJEB25962, sample SAMEA2042113) | human gut metagenome | biome: human gut; feature: human-associated habitat; material: faeces...
GAAATCCCTTATATTTCCGAACATATGGCCAATGGAAGAGCGAACACCATAAGCCAGATGAAGGAACTGATTGTCCAGAATTACAACCATCCCTGTATCGTCTGCTGGGGAGTCTCCAACGAGATTACCATCTCCACAAAGAATAAAAAGGATATGCTGGATAATCACCGGGAGCTTAACGAGCTCTGTCATGAGATGGACCCGACCAGGCTGACAACGCTGGCCTGCTACGCCATGTGTGGGCCGTTTAACCGGTCTGCACATATCACCGACCTGGTATCGTGGAATCTGTATCTGGGATGGTACGTCCCGGGGCTGTTCCTGAATGATTGGTGGATGCGGTTTTTCCATTTCCGGTATCCGAAGCGCTGTCTGGGGTATTCGGAGTACGGCTGTGAGGCCATGCCGAACCTGCATTCCGGAAAGCCGCGCAGAGGGGATCACTCGGAGGAGTATCAGACCGTTTACCACGAGTACATGTTAAAATGCTTTGAACGCAACCCCTATCTGTGGGCGACTCATGTGTGGAACATGTTTGATTTCGCGGCGGATGCCAGAGAGCAGGGCGGAGAGGCCGGTATGAACCACAAGGGGCTGGTCACATTTGACCGGAAAATCAAAAAGGACAGCTTCTATCTCTATAAGGCTTACTGGAGTGACGAGCCGTTTGTGCACATTGCGGGACGGCGCAGGGCGGACCGGGAGGAATCTGTCACTACTGTGAAGGTTTACACCAATCAGCCGAAGGCCGCGCTGTACGCGGATGGAAAGCTGATGGAGGAACAGACAGGAGACCGTGTTTTCAACTTCCGTGTGCCCTTAAACGGCACGGTAACACTGGAGGTGAGGGCCGGTGAATGCAGGGATACTGCTGTCTTTCATAAAGTCGCGGTTCCAAACCCGGCATATAAGCTGGTCAGGAAAAAGTCCTCCAGCGCCAATTGGGTGTAAGAAAATATGCAGTTGAAAGGAAGGAAAAGTTATGTTTATGAAAAAAAGAGCGCTTTGGCGCGGCTTAACAACTCTGTTTACATTTATTTTTTCACTGACAATTATTATTGGGGTTGTGGCTGAAAGCTACAAGGCGACGATCGATACCGCTCTCGGTACTTTGAGTGAGAAATTCGTTTCCGAAAATACAGAGGATGACCCTTTATATGATAAGTTTCAGCCGTCAGCGGAGGTTCTCAATGAAGACGGAACCGGTAATTCCCACGCGCTGATTCAGAAAGCCATTGATTTGAACCGCCAGCAGGCTGCGGAGGGTGCCGTACTGCTTAAGAACAACAACGCAGATGGACAGGGACTTCCGCTGGCCGGTAATTCCCAGGTGACGTTATTTGGAATCCGTTCTCACGTATCGCTGCTGGGTTCCAGCTTCGGCGTCAAGGCACAGGGTCCTTATATCAGTCTGGAGCAGGCACTTACTCAGAATAAGACTGATTTTAAGAATACCATAGCCTACACGCTGAACAATAACTTTGCCACCGGCGAGGTTACGAGAGGCGCAACGCTAGACTCCTGGAGCGGAGATGAATTTGAGTTCGAGGGCGCAGGCTTTACCGTCAATCCGGTAATGACAGCGATATATGATAAACTGAATGAAACGTATCTTCACTCCGAAAATGAGACTCCTTCCGCGGAGTATGACCCGGGCGAGCCGTCCGCAGCGGAGATCAAGGCAGTCAATTCCGATTATGCGGCCAGCTTTGCCGAATACGGCGACGCGGCAATTGTAGTCATCAGCCGTCCAAGCGCGGAGTCCAAGGACTATCTGCCGGGCGGAGTGGTTGACGGTCTGGGAGCGGAGGAACCGCTGCAGCTGACAGCCAATGAACGCGATACCATCGAGATGGCGAAGAAATGCAGCGACAATGTAATCGTGCTGCTCAACTCCGCCAATGCCGTTGAAATCGGTGACTTAAAGAATGACCCTGAAATAGATTCAATTCTCTGGATTGGATTCCCAGGCTGCTACGGTATGCTGGGTGTGTCAGATATCCTCTGCGGACGCACCAGCCCTTCCGGCGCACTTCCTGATATCTACGCAACCTATAATATGTCGGCTCCCGCCATGCAGAACATGGGTAATTTCCAGTATGAAAACGGGGCGGATATGCTCACCCGCGGCGCTGGGCAGACCGGCGGCACTACAGGCAACTACCTGATCGAGGCCGAAGGCATCTATGTTGGCTACCGCTACTATGAGACCAGATATTACGATTCGGTATTTGGAAACGGCAACGCCGGTTCTCCGGTCGGTGCTTATGCGTCTTCCACGGAGTGGGACTATGACAAAGAGGTAGCCTATGGCTTTGGATATGGTCTTTCTTATACCGATTTTACCCAGGAATTCGAGGGAGAACCGGAGTTTAACGTCTCCACAGATCCGGAAACAGGCGTCTGCGATGCAACCGCCGTATTTCATGTAAAGGTAACAAATACCGGTGACATGGCTGGAAAATCCATCGTGCAGATTTACGGACAGGCTCCTTATACAGAGGGAGGCGTTGAGAAGTCAGCGGTTCAGCTGCTTAATTTCGGCAAGACTGATACCCTGAAGCCAGGCGAATCACAGGTGGTTTCCGTCGAGGTTGATTTACAGTATATTGCCAGCTACGACAACACGTATGATAACGGTGACGGCACCGTTGGTACTTATATCCTGGATCCGGGAACGTATTACTTTGCCATGGGTAACGGCGCACATGATGCCCTGAATCATATGATGGCCCGCCAGGGAGCGGATCCGGAAAGTCTGTCAGGCGAGAGCAACAGCGCTATGGCTTACAAACATAAGATTACAGAAGATTTTATTTCCAGCACCGCTTTCTCTGTTTCGAAAACCGGAGAGAAGATTTCAAACCAGCTGGATTACGCTGACTGGAACCATTTCCAGCCGGGAGAGGTTACTTATTTAAGCCGTACCGACTGGGCCGGCACATATCCGAAGAGCTACACGGATATGACTCTGGTCAATGAGGAACTGATCAACCTGCTTAACGGTAACTATTATACCATTCAGACGGACGACGACACCTCCGGAATCACCTGGGGGAAGGACAGCAATCTGATGTTCTATGAGATGTACGGCACTGATTTTGACGATGCGAAATGGCAGGAGCTGCTTGATAAGATGACGCTCGAGGAAGCACAGTATCTCGCCACGTTCGGCGGTCCGAGTATCCCTGGAGTCAGCTCCATCGGTACGGTGGAGACGTATATGACCGAGAACGCAGGAAATGGTGTGGCTGTAAATTTAAACGCTTCAAAGGACACGGGGGCTCCCTGGAGCATCTCCGCCAGCGATCCCAACGGAAACTGGCATCCGGAGGTATTTGCCAACGCACCGCTCGTAGCTGCTTCCTTTAACCAGGATTTATATAAAGAAGTTGGCTCCTTTATCGGAGAGGAAGCGCTGTTCACAGGAATCCCGATTCTGTGGGGACCTGGTTTAAATACTCACCGTCATGCTTATAACGGCCGTAACGGCGAATACTATTCGGAAGACCCGGTTCTGTCCGGTTCCGCAGCTATGGAATTTGCCATCGGCGCACTGGATTACGGCCTGATTGCAGCACCAAAGCATTTTGCATTCAACGATCAGGAAACAAACCGAAGCGGCGTGGCGCCTTACATGCTGGAGCAGAGGGCCCGTGAGGTCGAGCTGCGTGCTTATCAGATCGCCTTCGAGGCGACCAAGTACGATACGGAGGAAGAGGATGCTGGTATGCGCGGCCTGATGGTTTCCTTCAGCAAGATCGGACCGGTGGAATGCACCGCCAGCTACGAACTGATGACAGAGATTCTGAAAGAGGAGTGGGGCTTCAAGGGATATGCCGTCACCGATATTTATGACGACACTGATATTTACGGAGCGGTACTGGCTTCCGGAACGACCTGCTTTGATACCCGCGGTATCTCAGGCTTCTATGGAGCTACGACGCTGGAAAACTGTTCCACCTTTGCCACTCAGGTTGACGGCAGCAAGGTCAGCGCCCAGCTGCTTTCCGGCGATGCGAGGCTGCAGAATGCCGTGAAGGATTCCTGCCACAATATCTTATATGCGTTCAGCCAGAGCAGTCTGATGAACCGTTATAACAGCACGACACATATCGAGCAGACCATGACATGGTGGCGTATGGCCTATATGGCAGCTATCGCAGCATTTGGAATTCTGCTGCTGGCCAGTGGAGCTCTGTATGTCGTGTCCTCCAAACGCAAAGAAAGAGAGGTATCATAAAATGACAGCTTTTATTAAAAAACAGGGTCCGGCTTTCTATTTCAATATCCTGTCCGCGGCAGCTGGCATCGCGGCGTTCATCGCCATGGTGATCAGCAGTACCATGAACGAAGCTTATGCGCTCAATTCCTTCCCACTGTTTGTACTGGGGGCAATCGCCGGGATACTTTTGATCTTGATTGCTGTTTACGCCGCTAACCGGTGGGGAAATTACGATTATGTCGGGACACTGTCCGGTGTGGCTGCCGTAGCGCGAGCCAATACAGAGCAGACTTATGATCTTCTTGACCCGGCCTCGCATGAACCGCGTCCTGCTGATATCCGGATTATTTTCCTGGAACTCCGGTAATACGCCCGGCTGGAACGTATTCTATGCCAGTGTGGTTTCCATTGCCTGCTTTGTGATCTCCATCGTGCTGCTGATTATCGGTTCATTCTTAAAGAGTGTTAAATAAGAAAGCAGGAGGTACCATTTATGAGCAACGAATCAACAACGGCGGCCGGCATCAACCGGGCAAAGCCTTACCAGCTCGTCCTGTTTCCGTTTAATAACGGTGCAACCAATGTTTACTATATTCTGACCATCACCTACATTGCCTATTACGGCAATGGGGTGCTGGGACTGGCGCTGATGTTCGCCACGACCATGGTAACGGTCATGCGTCTGTTTGACGCGGTGACGGACCCGATCATCGGCGCTCTGATCGATAAGACCAACGGACGCTTCGGCAAATTCAGGCCTTATATGGTGCTGGGAAATATAATTATGGCGGTGAGTGCGTTTCTGCTGTATTTTGGCACCAGGCTCATCCCCGACACGATGATGTGGCTGCGCTATACGTCCTATGTGGTGATCTATGCGCTCTATGTAATTGGATATACGTTTCAGACCTCCTGCACCCGTTCCGGACAGACGGTGCTGACCAATGACCCGAAGCAGCGGCCCATGTTTACGATTTTCAACATGGTGGCCAGCATGCTGGGGATGGGAGCGATCCAGTTTCTGGCACCCATTTTCCGGGCGAAATTCGGAGACTATACCACGGCCGCATTTTTCGACATGATGATTCCGATCTCGGTTATTATCTCTGCCTTATTGACGGTGCTTGCGGTAATCGGCATCTGGGAGAAAGACCAGCCGAAGTATTTTGGACTGGGAAGTGAAGAGAAGCAGAAGATCAGGATCTCTGAGTATGTGGCTATCATGAAAGAAAACAAACCGCTCCGGAGGCTGATGGTTGCAGGAGCCGGCTGCAAGCTGGCGCTGGCCATTGCCACCAATGGTACGGTGCTCTGTATGCTCTATGGTTCCATGATGGGCAATTATAACGGGCTGTATCTGCCGATGATGATTGCGGGCTACGTTTTCTCCGCGCCGTTCTTTGTACTGACGGTGCGCACCTCCCAGAAGCACGGGCAGAAGGCGTCCCTCACGCGTTACGTGGGGCTTGCGCTGGTGATGTATGTGGGAGTCTTTGCACTGCTCATGTTCTGGAAACCGGGCGTGGCGGGAGTGAATCTGTCTCTCAGCAGCTTAAATATTTATACGGTCCTGTTTGTCCTGCTGTTTGGAATCGGATATGGAGCCTACTATGCGACGGCGGATATGCCGATCCCCATGGTTGCAGACTGTTCGGACTATGAGACCTACCGCTCAGGCAACTATATCCCCGGCGTAATGGGAACACTGTTCTCCCTGGTGGATAAGCTGGTGTCGTCTTTAAGCTCTACGGTGGTGGGAATTGCTATCGCGGCCATTGGACTGTCTACGCTGCCCGGCGGTGATACGCCTTACATGGAAGGCATGAAGGGGATCGTCCTCGTGCTGTTCTGCGTGATTCCGATGATTGCCTGGGCGCTGACCCTGTGGGCCATGAAGGGCTATGCACTGACCGGAGAGCGCATGAAGGAAATCCAGGCGGTCAACGCGGTCCGCAAGGATGCGATTGCCAAAGGAATGAGTACGGAAGAGGCGCTTGCCACCTGGAAGACCATGGATCAGGTGCCGGTGGAGTTTCGGCAGGGATGATGAAATAAAGGATATTAAAAAAGAATAAGTAAAACAAATAAGTAAAACAAAGAGGATGCCCGGAAGATATGAATTGACTTCCAGGGCATCCTTTTAAGTGGCCTTAACCTATGTACATTACCATGAAAACAATGGCGTCTTCCCGTCAATGGCGATCCAGCTGATACTGTGTTTTTTCACGTGAAGAAGGCTGCAAATCAGGTCGATCTGATTATACTTTACGACACTGTTCGAGTGAGTACCCACCCAGTAGGTTTTTCCGTCGCTTCCCGTCACTTCAACTGACCTTCTCAGATAACCGTAGCCCTCTTCCGCCCTGGCACGGTCATCCGTGAACCAGTCTGTGCCGTTCGTCAGGATCTCCTTCTCATGGCCGGGATAGTTGTCGAGGACGTACTGAACCGTCTTTACCATGGCATGGGCGGTGCTGTTGACCCGTTCGGCCGGCCCATTGTTTAATTTGATGAATTTGGCCTTGCCGCCGCCCGGCGCTTTCTGCGCCTGCGTATCTGGCTCCGCGGATGGCCGCCGGTCTCCGGCAGCAGCCTCACGGTAGCTTACGAGGTCGATCTTCTCGTCATCCTCCAGGCCGTTGTTTACGATCTGTGCAAACCTGCTAGCGTCTGCCACGTTCCTGGTCAGTAAGTAGAGCTCATCCTTTTTAAACGTATTGGAATCCAGAACCGGATAGTTACCTGACAGCTGTGCTGCAGCGCCGCACAGTTCGGCAAAGAGCTCCATCATGTCTTTTAATTTGTCCCGAATCAGTTCAAAACAGTCTGTGAACTGGGAGTAATTGCTGCGGTATCCATTAAAGAGCTGGACCATATATGTGGTAAAATACCATTTCCCGTTTTGCAATACAGCTGCCGCTGCCGGATTGTCCGTGATGATTTTCTTTACATTTTTTCCATAAAAATCGGCCACTCTGACTGCAAAATACACCGCGCCGTAGTACTTCTCAAAAATCTCCGCTTCCTGTTCATCCTCTGCCTCCAGCCATTCGGGTACGAATATCGTTTTATCCTGAAAACTGTATTCTCCGCCGGTGTCATTTCTGGAACTCAACAGGACATTGGTGCCCTTGCTGCGGGCGTCCCCCGGGTACCCTGCGCAGGCCTTCCGGGCTCTCGCAAAATCGACGAGGTCGACGGTGCGCCTGGCGATATTTCCTTCCCCGCGCTTCACCAGCCTGAAATACCTTTTGCCGTTCATCTGCTCCCGCTCCAAAAATGCGGCCAGCTTCACCACAAATGGCGATGCAAAGGCGATATCCTCCGCTTTGATGGGCTTCTGCCGGTTTAGAGCCACGCTGATCTCGTTTACCTCCCGGGTAGAATCCGCTTCGGACTCAGCAGCCTGCGCGGAGTGTGGAATATGTATGATGCGCAGCAGTACCTTGGCGTTCTTCGACTGCCTGATCTTTTCCTCCAGCTTTGCCGCTTCCTCTGTCTCCCCTTTATTTTTGCATTCCTTTAAATCATATTCCATCTCATAAAGGCACTGGGCGGATGCGGTGATGGTCTGGGCTCCGTTGATGACGGAGAAATGAAGGTCGCCGTATTCAGATATGTGTTCCAGAAGCACCTCCTCCACACGATCCAGTCTAAAATCGGGCCGTTCTACCAGAATGGTAATACCGTTATTCTTAAACCAGAATTCGCCGGGGTTATTTCTTAACGTATCTTTGATCGCGCGGTCAACGCCCAGCTGTTCATTTAAACCGTACCGGACATTGCGCTTAAACAGCTTGTCGCCAATTCTGTTATAGATATCAATCAGCTGGTGCAGGTGGACAGAAGTCACATATCCCCGGTTAGAACCTTCTACCTCGTCCTTATTTTCCCAGTTGATATGGCATTTCATAGGAGGCATCTGGATAAACTCAAACCGGTTTACACTGGTCAGCTTGATGTCCTGCTCATTGTAGCTGTTGTCGAGAATATAGAGAAAATTTACAGTACCTTTCCAGGCCTTCATCTCTTTCCGGATATTTTTCTTTATGGTCTTACCTTCCGCCGAAAGAAAAAGTCTTTCGAGGAAAACCCGGCTTTTCATGTTGTCTACGATGCATATGACATAGATATTCTTTTCCGCTGATTCCGGCATGTCTGCCAGGCGGCAGGCTTCCTCCTCCAGAGCCGCCAACAGGCTGCCACTGTCCTCTGTAAATTTCAGAAACAGAAAATTCTCACTGCTGTCAATGCCCATCTGTACAGAACTGCAGATTTCCCATTTTTCTGCCCGGACCAGGAGATTCAGCGCCTTTTGAGCCTCTTCGCTGTCCCACCAGGTCTCGTCGCAGTCGATATCCCGGTTGCTCAAAATATTTCTGATGTACTCTTTATAGTTTTCGATTCTCCTGGCTCTCATCCGATTTTCGCTCATTGTCTTTTGTCCTTTCCATACTGATTAGCAGCTGGCTGCCTGAGAATTTATGAATGCCATGCTGATTTAGCTCTTTGGAAAATTCCAGAATTAACTGGTTGTAACGGTTTACGATAGTATTCAGTTCGTCTTCTGTCAGGTAGTTCTTCTGTATGGTCTCTTCCAGGTTCTGGGTAAAGTCCAGCAGGCCGATCCGGTAGCTGTTAATCATATTTTCCACGTAGACCAGAATCCCGTCTGTATCCAAATCCTTCCGGTTATCCAGGATGTAGTCAAAATAGTAATCCAGCTCCTTCTCCAGCATTCTGACAGCATACTTAAGCTCGTTGCCGCAGCAGAACTTCTCCGTGTTCAGTTTCCGGCTCTTATTGCTGATCTCATCTACCAGATTCACAATCTCCGGATAGATACTCCCGGTATGAATGCCAAAAAATTCCTTTAATTCTTTTCGGATCAGCGGTTTGGCCTCCTTCGGAATCCGGATGCCATACGTCATCCACGCGGGTAAGTCCGCAGCATCGTTGCCCTGGAACAGAATGAAGGCGCCCTGCTGTGCCACGATCCGGTTATT
>ENA-OPSU01001125-OPSU01001125.1-human-gut-metagenome-genome-assembly--contig:-NODE-1125-length-9190-cov-3.296771_pt1 | contig 9190 bp, 10 predicted proteins | sample MGYA00241811_ERZ501913 | MGnify/ENA primary metagenome ERZ501913 (study PRJEB25962, sample SAMEA2042113) | human gut metagenome | biome: human gut; feature: human-associated habitat; material: faeces...
ATCGGAAGAGAACCATTTTATCACAAACATGAATTTATTTCTCGTCCAACGGATAAATTAGGGCCTGGAATGATTCGCTACATTAGAAAGTAGAGGAAAAAAATATGGAAGATAAGAGATACGATCCGTATACTGGATACGAGATCAAAGATGAAGATTCAACACAAGAATATCATACACAAGATGATGATTCATACAGACGATATCGTTACGAAGATGATCACATAGAACAACCACAGCAGGAGCAGACAAGTGGAATTGCGATCGCAACAATGATCCTTGGAATCATAGCAGTTGTATGCATGGTCAGTTGTTGCTGCACGCCAATCGCAATTATCATTGGGATTGCAGCGGTCATTTGTTTTGCGGTGACACCAAAAGTCAGAGGAACAAGAGGAAATAAGGCGAAAGCAGGATTGATCTGTGGGATTATAGGCATCATTGGTTCTGTGATCTTGATCACAGTTTTTGTTGTGAATATTTTGCTTAGTTCGGATTTTCAGAATGAAATGAAAGAGTTTAATACACATTATGATACATATATCGATGAAAATGATGACTCTATATAAGATCATAAGAAGTATGCCATGCTTCTTTAAGGAAGTAACACATTTCTATTGTCCGGCATGCGGCGGTACAAGAAGTGTGATCGCACTGCTGCATTTGGATATTGAGAGAGCATTTTTATGTAATCCAACCGTTGTATATACCGGGGTTATGTTTCTATGGTGTATTGCAGGATGGATGGTAAAGAAACTGACAGTCAGAGAGATTAAGAGCATGAAGCCGAGATTGTGGATGTTGATTTTGGGAGTGTGTATTTTCTTTGGATATGCGGTGATCAGAAATATACTGGTGTACCAGTTTGGATATGATTATTTGGGAGACCTCATTCATTACACAAAATTTAATTAAATATTTGTCACAGATCAAAAGTGCCATCTTTTTTGTAACAGAAAAAGATGGCACTTTTTAATGATGCCAAAGTAAAAGGGCTATTGCTTGTACTTGTATAAGAACACATTGTATAATAAACATAAAGAAAGAGGTGTCATATGAAAGAATGGAAAGAATATTTATTTAAAGTCAATGGATTTGAAATGACAGCGGTCTATAACGAAGACACGATCCAGAAAGTTTTTCTTCCTTTATTAAAACAATTACAGCAGTTACAAAAGGGAAAAAAGGAACGGATCATTGTATTTATGGCAGCACCGCCGGCCGTTGGAAAGACAACATTATGTGAGTTTTTGGAATATTTATCAAAACAAGATCAAGAGTTTACAGACATTCAAGCATTAGGATTAGATGGATTTCATTATCACTCTGATTACATTAATTCTCATGATGCGATCGTGCTTGGAGAAAAAGTTCCAATGAAGCAGGTAAAAGGATGTCCGGAAACATATGACACAGAAAAATTAAGACAGAAACTTGAAAAGATAAAAATAGAAGATATTTTATGGCCGATTTATGATAGAAATCTTCACGACGTTGTGGAAGATCAGATTAAAGTTACCAAAGATATCATTTTGATCGAAGGGAACTGGTTACTATTAAAACAAGAACCATGGAAATCCATGCAGCAATACGCAGACTATAAAATCTTGATCCTGGCCGAGGAAGAGATGTTGAAAGAACGTCTGATCTCAAGAAAGGAAAAAGGAGGTCTCACAAGAGAAGAAGCTGTGGCATGGTATCAAAACAGTGACAGTAAAAATGTGACAAGAGTTTTAAAAGATTCCTGCCGGAAACATTTGAATCTGCTGTTACAAGTGGAACAGGATAACGATTATTTGCAAGTAAAATAATGACCAAATTTTTGCAGGAAAACAGAAGATATTAGTAACAAGTGAAAGCTTGCAACCCACGTATAAATAGAGTATAATAAACTAGATGTGAAAAAGTTAACGAATTATATGGAGGACAAACTATGTTAGTATCAGCAAAAGAAATGTTAAACAAGGCGAAAGCCGGACATTACGCAGTTGGACAGTTCAACATCAACAACTTAGAATGGACAAAATCTATTTTATTAGCAGCAGAAGAGACAAGATCTCCAGTGATCCTTGGTGTTTCTGAAGGAGCAGGAAAATATATGACAGGATATAAAACTGTTGTAGGAATGGTTAACGGAATGTTAGAAGAATTAAACATTTCTGTACCAGTAGCTCTTCACTTAGACCACGGTTCTTATGAAGGATGCTACAAATGTATCGAAGCTGGATTCTCTTCTATCATGTTTGATGGATCTCACTATCCAATCGAAGAAAACATTGAAAAAACAAAAGAACTTGTAAAAGTTGCAAAAGGAAAAGGAATGTCTGTTGAAGCTGAAGTTGGATCTATCGGTGGAGAAGAAGATGGAGTTATCGGTAGAGGTGAATGCGCAGATCCTAAAGAATGCAAATCAGTTGCAGATCTTGGAGTAACAATGCTTGCAGCAGGAATCGGAAACATCCACGGAAAATACCCAGAAAACTGGGAAGGATTAAGCTTCGAAACATTAGATGCAATTCAGCAGTTAACAGGAGATATGCCATTAGTATTACATGGTGGTACAGGAATTCCTGATGACATGATCAAAAAAGCAATCTCTCTTGGAGTAGCTAAGATCAATGTTAATACAGAATGCCAGCTTGCATTTGCTGACGCTACACGTAAATATATCGAAGCAGGAAAAGACCTTGAAGGAAAAGGTTTCGACCCTCGTAAATTATTAGCACCAGGTGCTGAAGCTATCAAAGATATGGTAATCACAAAGATCAAATTATTCGGATCTGAAGGAAAAGCTGACGAATAAGATTTATCATTTCTTGATGAAATTGAATATTGATAATGTAAGAACTCCACAGCGTATGCTGTGGAGTTCTTTATTAATCTTCAGTTTTATCAGGTGAGATGTAGATTTTGTAGATTTCTTCAGTTGTTAGATTAATATTCTGCGAAATGCATTTGTAAAGTGATTGAATGTTGTCAGGTTCTTCTTCCAGTTCGTCAGCAATTTGAATGAAAGATTTTGATTTCTGGATTTTCTTTTTTATTAGTTGAATTAATCGGAAGGTTTCTCCTTCAGCACGCCCCTTAACTCGCCCCTCAGCACGCCCCTCAGCACGCCCTTCAGCACGTGCTTTTCGCTTCTCAAGAATCTTTTCTTCCCATTCCTGCATATATTTCACTCCAATCTCTTCGCTGGATTTCACAATATTGACGTGATTCTTAATTTCCTGAAGGCGTGAAGTAGAGCAAGATATTTCTTCAGTAGTATGTTCCATATAGTAAAGAAGCTCCTTTAATTCAGGACTAATATCTTCTGAATTTTTACCATGCGTATTTAGAAAAATTCGCGTAGCACCATCTTCTAATGGCTGACCAGTTTCAGCACAAGTCATTTGAAAAGTATATTGATATAATCCTCTTCCAAACAGATCGAAAGGTGCAATGATAATAGAATAACAGTCTTTCATATTCGAAAAATCTACTTCTCCAGGATCTAATAATTTGGAGTCAATCAGAGCCTGATAAAAACGACTTCTATGAGGAAGATTTTTCGTATTTTCTTTTTGAGCTTCTACATTATAAACAGCATCGGTTTCATCCTCTGCCCATACGTCAAGTCGCACCTGTCGTTTTAGAGGCGAAGTCCGACTTTCGTGTTCAGATTGTGGACGGCCTTTGATGGAGATATCTTCTCCAAGAATAATAGATAATATATTCTCAAATGTCTTAGGATCTTCCATAACTTCAGCAAATAAAAAGCGGTCAAGTAAAGTTAAATCTTGCAGCGATTTTTTATTTTTACTCATAAGTTTCTCCTTTCATTGTATAAAAAAATACAGATAGTGGCAAGCACTGTTAGATAAGAAAATAAATTAATTGATACATAAACTCATGATATGATAAATATTTGATTGGGAAACAGACGAAAGAAGAAATCTCAACATACTGTAAAATATTTACATGGAATATATTAACAATTATAAATATAAATGTCAATACAAAAAGATAGACAATTAATTACGTACCAGATATACTAAAAATATCTTTTGAATAAAGATATGAAAAAGAGGGAGAGGAGGGAAAATATGCAAGCAATCAAAAAACAATGGTTCACATTACTCCTAATGATCATTCAGGCAGTTATAATCATCTTTATACAGCCAGAGATAGGATCTGTAAGTTTATGTAACCTTATGTTTATTGCAATTTTTGCAGAAGACGAGAGAAATGTATTCTTAAAACTTGCTTGGGAAGATAAGTTTTACTTTTATGTGCAATGCATTGTCATGTATTTGATGACGCTGATCTTTGGACTTATCCTTGCACTGGATCATGGTTCAGGATCTATTACAGTAACAACGAAGGCATTTAATGCATTGCAGATGATCAATATTATCCTAAGGTTTATTATGACATATGGACTGATCGCACAAGAAGAAGACCGAAGAAAATTATATTTTCACAGTGTGCTAATGTTGGTATTCTTTATTCTTACAGCAATTGCATATAGCTAGATTTTACATAAGATCATAAGGAGAGTGGAATGAAACAAAATAAAAAAACAGTCATGATCATTGGATGTATCATAACAATCTGTACATTCATAGCAGCAGTTTTGATCGGCTGGAATCATATGGTCAAGATCACAAAAGGACCAAAGAATGAAAAAGAGATCGGATATTATCAATGGAATCATGATCAAATGGATTCATTTTTAGATATTACAACATTTACATATCACGGAGACCGTTATGAGACAGCTGATGGCGGTGGAGATGGAGCCATGAGTTTTGGTTATCTGGAAGCTTCTATGAAAGGCAGAAAACCAGCATTTTGGCTGAAAGAAACGATGAATCAGACAGACAAAAAGATTGTCAAAACCATTTCTTGGTGGAAAGCTGCAGCAGAACCTGTCTATGCACTTTCATCAAACAGTGGCTGTGATATGGTCTTTCTTGATCCAAGTGATAAAGCCATGATGCAGACGGTATTTTGGAAAGTAAAAGACAGACAGAAGCTGGAAGCGTATTATACAAATTTTGATAATTACAATTTTAAACTTACAGAGTCCAAAACAAATGAACGAAAGACGATTTCATCAAAAGAAGCGAAACAGTATGCCAGATTGCAGCAGATTCGAAAAGATGCTCAAAATGTTAAAAAACAATATACCATTTATGGAGAAAGCAAAGATCATATCGCATATGTCGAATTTGATATCATGACAGTTGGTGGGAAACAATATCTAGGAAAAGACGAAGAGTGGTAGGAAAACTCAAGAAAAATTCTCAGAATGTCAAGGAAACCTTGACATTCTTTTTTAATTCGACTATAGTAGTCCTAGATAGGAACACGAGGTGAAAGTGATGGATAATGTAGAGCGTCTGATGGAATTCGGACTTACAAGACACGAAGCCAGTCTTTACATTTTACTGACACTGGAAGGAAGCCTTAACGGATACGAGGCAGCCAAACAAAGCGGGATTTCAAGATCGAACGCTTACAATGCACTGGCAGGCTTGGTAGACAAAGGCGCAGCCTATATACAAGAGGAAGATACAGTTCGTTACACACCAGCAGCGATCGAAGAATTCTGCAGTAATAAGATCCGGCATCTGGAACAGAAGAAGACAGAGCTGATCGCGGAACTTCCGAGTAAACGCAAGAACGAAGGCGGATATCTGACGATCAAAGGCGAAGAACATATTTGCGATAAGATTATTGATATGCTGCTTTGTGCAGAAGAGCGTGCGTATATCTCTGTATACAATGAACGACTGGAGATGTTTCGGGAATACTTAGAGAAGATGGTAAGTGAAGGAAAGAAAGTCGTGATCATAACGAATGAACCATTTGATTTACAAGGAGCAACTGTTTATCTGACAGAATGTAAGAAAGAACAGATCCGATTGATCACGGATTCCAAAGACGTTTTAACAGGCGCGATCACAAATCGTTACGAAGCAACCAGCCTGTATTCCAGTAACAATAATCTGGTGGAAGTATTTAAAGATGCACTGGCCAATGAAATACAACTATTAAAAATGAAATAAATATACAAAAAGTATAGAAGAAAGGAACCAAACACCATGGCAAAAGTACCATTTGTAACAAAAGAACAGTTAGATGAGATCGTAAAAAAATATCCAACACCATTTCATTTATATGATGAAAAAGGAATCCGTGAAACAGCAAGAGGATTATACAAAGCATTTTCATGGAATAAAGGATTTAAAGAATATTTTGCTGTAAAAGCGACACCAAATCCAACAATCTTAAAGATTTTAAAAGAAGAAGGATGCGGAACAGACTGCTCATCTTTAACAGAACTTATGATGTCAGATCGTTGTGGATTCGATGGAAGCGAGATCATGTTCTCTTCTAACGATACACCAGCAGAAGAATTTATTCTGGCAAAACAGTTAGGTGCAACGATCAACTTAGATGACATTACACATATCGAATTCTTAAAAGAATGTGCTGGAATCCCAGAAAAGATTTCCTGCCGTTACAATCCAGGTGGAGTTTTCGCATTAGGAACAGATATCATGGATAACCCAGGAGATGCAAAATACGGAATGACAACAGAACAGATCTTTGAAGCTTTCAAACAGTTAAAAGAGCTCGGTGTCAAAGAATTCGGAATCCATTCTTTCCTTGCAAGTAACACAGTTACAAATGAATACTATCCAACACTTGCAAAACAGTTATTTGAATTAGCAGTTAAATTAAAAGAAGAAGTTGGAGTTCATATCGGATTTATCAACTTATCTGGTGGAGTCGGAATCCCTTACCTTCCAGATCAGGAAGGTAATGACATCGCTGTCATTGGTGAAGGTGTACACAAAGTATATGACGAAGTATTAGTACCAGCCGGAATGGGAGATGTGAAGATCTTTACCGAACTTGGACGTTACATGCTTGCACCAAACGGACATTTAGTAACAAAAGCAATCCATGAAAAACATACACATAAAGAATACATTGGTGTTGATGCATGTGCAGTCAACTTAATGAGACCTGCAATGTATGGGGCGTACCATCACATCACAGTTATGGGTAAAGAAAACGAACCAGCAGATCATGTATATGATATCACAGGATCTCTTTGTGAAAATAACGATAAATTTGCGATCGACCGTAAATTACCAAAGATCGACATGGGAGATCTGTTAGTGATTCATGATACAGGAGCACACGGATTTGCAATGGGATATAACTATAATGGTAAATTAAAATCTGCAGAAATCTTATTAAAAGAGGATGGAACAACAGAAATGATCCGTCGTGCAGAAACACCAGAAGATTATTTTGCAACGATCAAAGGATTTAATTTCTAAGAAAAATTAACAGATCAATATGAGATGTTCCAAAGCAGGGCAAGTATAGGAAATTCTATACTTGCCTTTTTCATATATTACGAGTAAATTATATACAAGAAACAAAATGATACACGGCAAAACAGCATTTCAAAAGACGAAAGGCATTTATAGACAGGAGAAATCACATGAATTTATTTGACATCGTAGGACCAGTGATGGTCGGACCGTCGAGCTCTCATACAGCAGGTGCTGTAAGGATCGGACAGGTATCAAGGCACCTGCTCGGAGAATCGGTAAAAGAAGCTAAAATACTATTACATGGATCATTTCTTGCAACAGGAAAAGGACATGGTACAGACAAAGCATTAGTGGCAGGATTACTTGGCATGGCAGCCGATGACATTCGGATTCCAGACAGTTTTGACATTGCAAAAGAATCAGGAGTGAAATTTGAGATTGGAAAGATTCAATTAAAAAATGCACATCCAAACAGTGTAAAATTATTACTTGTCGGAGAATCAGGAAGGAATCTTGAGATTGTAGCCTGTTCCTTAGGCGGTGGACGAATTAAGATCTGCACGATTGATGGACTGGAAGCAAACTTTAGCGGGGAGTATACAACATTAGTCGTACACAATGACGACCAGCCAGGACATGTAGCAGAAGTAACATCAATGCTTGCTCATAAATCGGTTAATATCGCAACGATGCAATTATACCGTGATCACAGAGGTGGAAGTGCAGTCATGGTCATTGAATGTGACAAAGAAATACCAGAAGAAGGTCTGAACTTTTTGGAACGTCTGGAAGGAATCCAGAAAGTTACATATCTTGCTAAGATGAAGGAGGACTAGAGTATGGGATTTGCATCCGTAGAAGAGATAGAAACAAGAGCAAAAGAACAGGAATGTCAATTATGGGAAACAATTTTACATGATGATATGACAGAACGACAGGTAGACCGCCTAGAGTCTATCGGGAAAATGAGCAGTATGTATCTTGCAATGAAAGATGCCAATGAAAGTTACGATAAAGACTTAAAGTCACAAAGCGGTCTTTCTGGCGGCGACGGTGAAAAGATGATGGAAGAGGTTAGAAAAATGCAGAATCTGACCGGTGAATTTGTCGGGACCGTCATGGCAAATGCTTTAAAAATGGGCGAATCAAATGCCTGTATGAAACGTATCGTAGCAGCACCGACAGCCGGAGCATGTGGGGTGCTTCCAGCAGTATTGATCACATATGAACAATTTCATAAAGTACCAGAAGCAAAGATGCTAGAAGGAATGTATATTGCGGCAGGAGTTGGACAAGTTATCGCAGAACGTGCCTGTATCGCAGGGGCACAAGGAGGATGTCAGGCAGAGATCGGTTCTGCCTCCTGTATGGCAGCAACAGCTATTACGTACATTCGTGGCGGCAGCACAAAGCAGATCTTTGATGCAGGAGCATTTGCCTTGAAATCATTATTGGGATTGGTATGTGATCCATTAGGTGGTTTGGTAGAAGTACCATGTATCAAGAGAAATGTCATTGGATCTGTCAATGCGATCACAGCCTCAGATATGGCAATGGCAGGCATTGAAAGCAAGGTTCCATTGGATGAAGTGATCGATGCAATGGCAGAAGTCGGAGACCTCTTGCCATGTTCTTTAAAGGAAACCAGTCAGGCAGGTCTTGCCCAGACAGAAACAGGCAAAAAATACATGCCGGAATCATAAAATATTTGTAAGTAAAGGAAGGTGTTTAACTGTTAAAATAATCTTATAAAAAATTATAAACATATGTTGGATTTTATAATTTTTATTGGTAGAATAAATTATAAATATTATATGGAGGATTTGTTTATGAGTAAATATTATTCTATC